>Ga0302325_10000694_pt1 | contig 90342 bp, 80 predicted proteins | sample Palsa_T0_2_FD_201948 | JGI IMG/M metagenome (GOLD analysis project Ga0302325, IMG submission 201948) | Peat permafrost microbial communities from Stordalen Mire near Abisko, Sweden - Palsa_T0_2 | ecosystem: Environmental > Terrestrial > Soil > Palsa > Peat permafrost | place: Sweden: Abisko...
TCGGCAATCTGCGCATCAGTGGGAACCCCCTTTCCGGTGCCCGCGAAGGCCCGCCGGATGTGCTCCGCGTATCCCGCCGATGTGGCTTCTGGCATCGATTTTCGGGCATTCTGACTAAGCGTAGTGGCCGAGAGACCGGAAAGCGATGAAGCATCAGCGGTGGCACCTCTCGGCTTTTCCGCTCTACTATCTTTCGCATGTAAACCATTGATGCCCGCGCATAATTCCGTGCCCATACCGGACAATGTGGTTGCCGGTTCGCGAGGGTTTTCGTCGCGCGCTGGATTTTGATCTTCGTGTACCGTAATTGGCGAAGAGCTGGAGAATCCGTCTTCCGGTACGCAAGCCCGGTTATGATCGGATACCGTCGGTGATGATTGCGGTGGGTCGAAGAGGCTCGCCTGCGCCGGCGCGCGCTCCCAACTGCGACCTTCCTTTTCCAGATGATAACCATGCCAGGCGGCGGATTGGTAACGCCGCTCCGCTTCCTGGCGTACCAAAGCGATCTGGCGGGCTATCTCTTCGCGTTCCCAGCGTGCCACTTCCAGAATGTGGGCTTCCACGGCTGCTTGATCGTCAGAAGGAAACGATTGTGTAGCTTTCAGCAAGGAGGCCGGAATCACCCGTGCCGCGGCCAGCTGGCGTAAGGCCTGCTGTGCCGGTGCGGCAGACCGATTCCCAGGACCCTGTAGACACTCTGCCACCCTCTGCCGCACGGAGGCATCCGCGCGCGGTTCGACTTTGCCGCAGTACCAGATGCTGCCGTCCTTTTTGATCTGTATGTACCCGCGGCGCTCCAGGGCACCGAATTGGCGGTTCACCACGCTGGTCGACAGCCCAGTCTCGCGTGAACAGTCCAGCCGGTTCAGCCGTTTGCCGTCCAGACCCACGCAGTAAGGGCTCCTCTGTGGATCGCCGTGCGCGTTTTTGGGCACCCCGTCGTAGCACATCGTGTGGAAGCGCACCCACTCCAGGCAGCGCAACATCGGCGGCAACTCGGCATCGATGATGGCCCACTGCAACGGCTGCCGCGGAAATGGATCGAAGTAACCCGGCGGATCGGCGCCTAGCTCGCACATCAGGGCCTGAATAGCGCGGACGGAGCCCTCTCCATTCGGATGTTTGGCCGCTATGGACGCCATGCGGCACCTCCACCCAATCGACGATACCTCGGTCGAACTGACGGACACTCAGGCTGGAGTAGTTCCGTGGTGCTCAGTTGCGATCCGACTCTGTTCGCCAGAACTCGCGACCCTGGGGCCAGGTGCGCATGCCCGATAAATCGGCAGCTACAGAGAGAGCTTTTCTCTGGTATTTGCGGGACGTGTAGGTGTATACTTCGATTGAGAGTATTCAATTTTTCACCCCAATGGGTTGAAGGCTCGCGTTGCCACGCGAGCCTTTGTTGTCTACGGCCAAAGGTGCCGCGCAAAGCGAGACACGAAGGGATCGGAAATGTACCTCGATTTCAAGCGTTAATGCGGGGAGGACCTGATTCGGCGAGACTTGGCAGAGTCGAAAAGTGGCGGCAGAAACGACGCCCTGTTGTAGATACGGACATGTTACAGATTTCCACGCCGGATGTCGCGGCTTCGAGTGCCATTTCCCGCTCCACAGATTCGCCGACCTACAGGCCACGCTCAAATCGTTCTCCTTCAATTGACCACTTCTCATCGCGAACGGTTGATAAGCTAATTCCTGTATCAAAACTGTCTCAAAACCCTATTGTCTTGAGGGCTCGGGGGTTATCTACTGAGCGAAAGCAGATTCCCTAAATTGTTGAAAGTTAAGGAAACGGGAAAGAAGGAATAGGGCTATTGGAAGGAAGACGTGTGCTTAGAAGGCAGATGCTCTATCCGCCTGAGCTACGCGCCCACGTTGTCCCTCCATTGATTCTAAAACACGTCCAATTTCTTAATCGAGCGGAAGGCGCCCTAAGCGGCATGAGTGTCGCGGAAATGACAGGTGCGCCGGCAAATCTACTTTGCGCCCAGCCAATAACCCGGCCGCGTGCGGGTCTTAAGATCCCTGCGGCCGGCGATCTGAACCGCGATCTCGTGGAAGCCGCCTTCGTTTTTATTATTGGGATTGTACGAGATCAGGTATTGGCTGTGCAGCTCCGCGCCGATGTGCTCGACGGCGTCCTCGAGACCACGCTGCCGCACGAATCCAAATTGTGTTCCGCCGGTGCCCTGCGTAAATACTTCCACCGGATTTTTCCAAAAAACGTACTTGACGTCCTTGAACATTTCGACCATGAGCGGGACAAACTGAGCACTGCTGCCGTTGCTGCCGGTAGCTTGCATCACCGTATTCGGCGTTGCCGGAACGCCGGGCGGAAGCGGTGTCATAGCGGGAGGCCGGTTGTCGGGGCGGGGCAGTTGACCTTTGGCGGTCAGATCCGTCACCACGCGCGAGACGTCTACCGAATAAATGCTGACGTTGGCGAGCTGCGCGGCGATCGTCGACTCGCGCACCCGCCCTTCGCTGGATTGATCACGCGTTTCGCTAATGAGCAGCAGAATGCGGCGGCGGTCGGGCGGCCGGCTGCGCAACAGCCGCACCCCATACTCCACCGCATCGATGAGCCGGCTCTGGCTGCTGCCGGGATGAATCTTTTTGACCGCATCGGTAATTCGGCCGGTGTCTGAGGTGAACTCCTGCACTTCGCGCAGGCGGGAGTCGAACGCCAGCACGGCCGCCTCACCTTCCGAGCCGATGACCAGCGGTTCGATCAGGCTGCCGATTTTCTGGATCTGCGGCAGCACCGCTTCCATGCGGTCGTTAGCCTGAATGGCGACCACCATCGAGATGGGCTGGAAGGTTACGTCTACCTTGATGTCCTGCTCCTTCTCGTTATCGAACAACCGGAACTGCGCGGGCTGCAGGCCATCCACAAAGTTGCCCTCGCGATCTAGGACAGTGACAGGCGCTGTCACGAAATCCACTGTGGTCGAGATCACGGCCGATTCAGACTGCGCAGGTTCAGCCGGCTTTTTGGCGTCCTGCTGATCCTGCCCAAATAGGACTGCGCATAGCAATGTGGCGAGTATCAATCGAGAAATCGGCATGCCATTCCTGACGTTAGTTGCGTGTAAGGCCGTTACGCGCCCTGATGCTCGGTGCGGCCTTGGAGCAGATCGAGCACGTGGGGCACCAATTCCACGATAGCATCCAATGACTCTACCGCGCCTTTCGGCGACCCCGGCAAGTTCACGATCAGCACTGTCCCGCGCGTGCCGGCCACGGCTCGTGAGAGCACCGCCCTGGGAGTAGAACGCGCGCCACTGGCCCGCATCAGCTCGCCCAGGCCGGGGATTTCTCTGTGCAAGACAGCACGCGTCGCCTCAGGGGTGACATCGCGCAGAGCCACTCCCGTGCCGCCGGTGGTGAAGACGGCCGCCACGCGATTGCCGTCCGCGAGGCCGGCCAGACGCTGCTCGATGACCGCGGCATCGTCGGGCAGGACTTCGGTTACCGATACACGCCAGCCCAATTGCTCGAGTCTCTGACGCACTGCGGGGCCCGACGTGTCGGTCCGCGCGCCGGCCATGACGGAATCACTGATGGTCAGCACCGCCGCATGGATCATGAGGTGAGTGTACGACAGAAAGGCGTGACGCACGCCGCCGCGCAGTCACAACAGATCATCAGATCTTAAAGATCTTGTCCTGCTAGATATTCACAGAACACCATGGAGCCGCGCTTGTGGTGGCGTGCTAGCGTGTGATCGGATCAAGATGAAGGTCGCTCTCGCCTACAAGAACCTGAAAGCCGCCAACCCCGTTCTGAGCCATATCGGCCTCGGTGTGACGGCGTACCACACAGGCCTTTCCCTGAGCGCGGGCGGGATGCCGGCGGAAGCGTGGCCGGTCGTCGACGGCCATCATTTATGGAATAAGCTGGCGGAGCGCCCGGATATCACTCATGTGGTCACCTTCGCGCCATACCTCGACACTCCCTTCATCGAGCGATTGGCCATGCACTATCCGGAGGTACACTTCGCCGTGAGCTGCCATAGCAACGTCGGGTTTCTGCAAGCCGACCGCAACGCCGTCAAGCTGGTGCGGGAGGGCCTGTCACTCGAGCAGCGCGCGGCTAATTTTTCGGTGGCAGGAAACTCCCTGAAGTTTTGCGATTGGGTGAGGGAGGCCTATGGCGCCCCGTGCACCTTCCTACCCAACCTTTATTACTTGGGGGACGGTCCGTGTCCCCGCCGGCCTGTCTATCGGCAAGGTATTCTGCGATTGGGCATTTTCGGCGCCACGCGCGTGCAAAAGAACATCATGAGCGCGGCCGCCGCGGCGTTAGTCATCGCCCGGCAGATGGAGGCGGAGAACACCGAGATCTGGGTCTCGTCAGACCGTGTCGAAGGCGGGCAAGGGGTGATGGCATCGGTGAAAGAGATGCTGTCGAACGTGGAAGGCGTGCGGCTGATCGAATCCGGATGGCATGGCTGGCCGGAATTCCGGCAACTGGCTGGCCGCATGCATCTGCTGCTGCAGCCGAGCTATACCGAGTCGTTCAACATGGTTACCGCGGATGGCGTGGCTGAAGGCGTTGCCTCGGTGGTTTCGAGTGCCATCGACTGGGCGCCCAAATACTGGCAAGCTTGCGCCGATACGGTGCTGGACATCGCCCGTGTAGGGCGGCAGTTGCTGCGCGATCCGGACGCGGCGGCGGACGGCTATCGCGCGCTACAGGCTTATACGCGCGCCGGGCTCGCCGCCTGGAAAACCCACCTCACCAGCGCAATTGAGCCGGAAAATACTCCGCGATCAACTCTTCGTAAAACGGCCTGAGCTTTTCCGCATCCGGACGCGCGGAACTCTTCGAATATAGATCGTATGGGTTGAACGCACGCACCCAGGAGAACAATTCTTTATCGTGATCGTTCATGAGGTATTGATACGCGCCCTCCTGGTGGCACGGATAGAACGAATGATACCGGATCATGTAGAGCCCTTGTTCCGGCAGATAATCCTTCAGGACGTGATAGAGGTATTCATCGTGTCCCCACGAAAGATCGACATTATCGAGACCAGTGCCCTCCTTGTACACGCCCAGGGTGGTCTGATATGCGGGCACCTTGGAATCAGGATTGGAGGCGAAAAATTCCGGGTACACGATCGTATCCGACCAGGCGCAGCCTACCGGGAAAGTGTCGCCCACCACCGCCCATTGCGGCTCCCCAAACAGACAGAGAATTTTACCGAGATCGTGGACCAGACCGGTCAACACGAACCAGCGCGGATGCCCGTCCTGGCGGATGGCTTCGGCGGTCTGCAGGCAATGCTCGATTTGGGAGAGAGCGGTGTCCGGATCGCTATCGTCGACTAACGTGTTCAGATATTCGAGAGCTTCCCATATTCCCATGCGGCGCTGGTTGAGCGGCAAGTACTGGCGTTTCTTATCTTGCACGAAGTCGCGCGTCTGATGAGTGTGGTTCAGACGATAAAAATCGCGCACGACAGCGGGCGCTTCGTCGTCGTGTTTACGGAAGTCATCCTGCTTGCGGTTGGGATCGTAGCGCTCCTTGACGAAATCATCCCATTGCTCCAGACTCTCGAGGGGACCTTGCATCCGGCAAACCTCCTCGTATTATCTTACCTTGTACGATTTGATCCATGCTGGCGTTTCTTTTTCGCTATGATCGGTGTTGCTCCGCAGAGTCGCCGTCACTTTGCTGTTGTTGGCTCCTGGCCAAGTCTGGTCCTGGGGAGATCAGGGCCACGAGATCGTGGCGCGGATCGCCGCCGCGCATCTCACTCGCGGGGCGCGCGAGGCGGTCGCCAGGCTGCTGCGGCAGGACGCCGATTTGCACTGGAACATGCCGACCGGCCGGGTTGCCGATGCCATGGCGCGCGCCGCCATCTGGCCCGACCACATAGCCGGCGGCAAAGGGAACACCGCCGCCTGGCATTATATCGACATAGGCTTGTTCGAAGGCCCCGCGCACATGCAGGCGCGCTGTCCCAACGGCGCCTGTATCGTGGCCAGGATGAACCGATGCGTGGCCGACCTGAAGCAGCGCCGGGGTGGCGGCGTCTGGCCCGAATATAAGGAGCTTGAATTCCTGCTGCACTTCGCGGGCGACATCCACCAGCCGCTACATTGCGCCACGGATGCGGATGCCGGCGGCAACTGCGTGAGGGTATCCGGCTTCGGACAGTCGCAGAATCTGCACGCGGTATGGGACATCGCTCTGGTCCGCGCGCTGGCGGCACAGGATGGCCCTGGCATGCTGGCCAAAATGGAATCGCGCTTTCGCGGCAGACTGAGAGAGTGGCAGAATTACGGCAGCGTGGAAAAGATCGCCGCCGAGTCTTTCGCATTGGCGAAGTTTCAGGTCTACGGTAAGGCGCGGCCGCCCATCCCCGTGGTTGCGGCGTTTATCGAAGTGCAGCCGCGGGCCTGCGCTACCGAGGCGCCGGAGCAGGTGCGCAACGTGCTGGTGGACGGGGTGCGCTCCTATGGCGTTCGCTCGCTCGATGTGGTGCGTATGCAGTTGTACCGCGGTGGCGTGCGCCTGGCTGCAATGCTCAACGCGATCTACAGCGAGTAGGGCTTTGCTACTCCTGCCGCAGCGCATTCACCGGATCGATTGCCGTAGCGCGATACGCCGGGATCAAACTTGCGGCCTGCGCCACCAATGCCAGGAAAAGCGCCACGACCGAGTACGTGAACGGATCGGTGGCCTTCACGCCGAAGAGCAGACTCGATAGAAACCTGGTCAGCAGCAGCGATCCCGCAATCCCTATGGCCAAGCCCGCCGCGGTCATCCACAGGCTTTGGCCCAGCACCAGCCACAGGATGTTTCCGCTACGCGCTCCGAGCGCCATGCGGATACCCATTTCACGCCCGCGCCGGGCCACCGAGTACGACATTACGCCATAGATTCCGACGGCCGAGAGCAGTAGGGCCGCTGCTGCGAAACCTGCCAACAGGAACATCGAGAGCCTCCGGCGGGCGACCGACTCCGCCATCAGCTCATGCATGGTGCGTATGCGGTACACGGGTTGATCCGGATCCAGCGCCAGCACTTGTTTCTCGACGGCATTGGCCAGCAGGCGCGGGTCCGCCGTGGTGTGAATCGCCAAGCTCATGCTGCCGAGCGTGAAGCTGGTCTGGGCGTATGGCCAGTACAACTCCACGCGCGACGGAGATTCGAGCGTCCGGTAGCGCACATGCTGCACCACGCCGACAATTACGCGCCACGGCGAATTCGATTTCGGATCGCCCTGTTTGATGCGCTGGCCGATGGCGTCCTGGTGCGGCCAATATGTTTTGGCCAGAGTCTCGTCGACAATAGCGACCATGGCGGATGTCCCGGTGTCCCGCTGATCGAAGTAGCGGCCATGCAGCAATCGAATACCCATGGCCTCGAAGTAGCCCGGGATCACGGGACGCTGATCCGCTTCGGGCGTGGTGTCCTTCTGGGGGACCGCCTGGGTGTCGACAGTGGCGGTGCCGGACCACCCCGTGCCGGTCAGCGGCAGCCCGGTCGCGCCGCCGGCGGCATCCACTCCGGGAAGCTGTCGCACACGGTCCAGCAGCTCGCGGTAAAACGCGACGGTCTGTTCGGGCTTCGCGTATTTCTCCTCGGGTAGCGAGATTCGCATAGTGAGCACGCCATCGGGCCGAAAGCCGGCATCTATTTCCTGCAATCTCAGGAAGCTGCGAATCAGCAAGCCGGATCCGGCGAGCAGGGCGAGTGACAGCGCCAGTTCCCCTACCGCCAGAGCGCTGCGAAGCCGCCGCGAAGCGCCGCCGGCCGATCCGCGGCTGCCCTCCTGGAGAGCCTGACGGGTGGCGTCGCGTGCAGAGCTGAAGGCCGGAGCCAGACCGAACAGGACGCCTGTCGCAAGCGCTACGAGCATGGCAAACAGCAAAACACCAAAGTCCATTCGCGTTTCAGCTACTCGCGGAAAGCTGGCCGCGCCCACCGTCAGCAGACGCAAAGCCCCGTATGCCAGGGTCAATCCGGCGACACCGCCGGCCAAAGCGAGTATCAGGCTCTCGGTCAGCAACTGGCGCATCAACCGCCTGCGCCCTGCGCCCAATGCCTGGCGCACGGCCATTTCACGCTCCCGCGAGGAAGCGCGGACCAGAAGCAGGTTCGCCACATTGCCGCAGGCGATCAGCAGCACCAGGCAGACTGCGCCCAGCAGCACCCAAAGCGCGGTTTTGATGTCGCCGATCTCCTGCTCGAGCAAGGGCACCAGAAGTACACCGAAGTTGAAGAGCTTATAAGGATAGCCGGGGTTCTGCTCGATCATGCGCCGGGAAACGGCCGCCATGTCCAAACGCGCCTGTTCGAGACTCAAGCCCGGCTTGATGCGGGCAATCGCCAGCAGTCCGTGATTGCCGCGGCTATTGGGGCTCATGTCGTCGGCGGAAAAGACGAGCGGGGTCCAGACCTCAGCCTCCGCGGGAAACTGGAACCCTTTCGGCAGAACGCCGATAACCTGATAACTCTGCCCGTTCATGACCAGCTTGCGCCCCAGCACCGCCGGGTCGGCGCCGAACCGCCGCTTCCACAGCCCATTGCTCAGAAGGACGACGCGCTCGTGGCCCGCGCGCCCCTCCTCCGGCAGGAAAACGCGCCCATGCTGTGCCTGCACGCCCAGCACCTGGAAGAGGCTGGGGGATACCACGCCCGCTTCGATGCGCTCCGGCACGCCGCCCAGGTTGACGTTGTAGCTTTCATCGCTGATCGCTGCGACGTCCGAGAGGCTTTTGTTCTGCTGCAAATCCAAAAATTCCGGCACTGACACCCAGTTGTGGTCGTTGGGGATGCCTATGCCGGTAAAGCGCATCCAGATCTGGACCAGTTGCCCGGGCTGCGGATAGGGCAGCGGTTTCAGAATGACCGCATCAACTATGCTGAAAATGCTGGTGGTCGCCCCGATCCCCAGCGCCAGCGAAAGTATCGCCACGATGGTGAACCCGGGGCTGCGGAGTAAAATCCGCCAAGCATAGCGAATATCCTGTAACATGCGCTCCATAAGGGCTATTTAAGGCTGCGACGAAGGTTATCTTGAAAGGTTAGCTGGCAGCCTTGCTAAACTGCAACTAAGTGCGGCATCTGGTGCAGTCGGATTCCTATGACGTCTTGCTTGACGCCGCAGGCCGGTTCCTGGCATCGCTCGAAAATCAGCCCGGGATTTTGATCCTGGCGCACAGCCGCGGCGCCGCGGACGACTTCATCCGCCGGTGCTGTCACACAGGCCTGCTTGGCGCCCACCGCATGACTCTTAACGGACTGGCGGTCGATCTCGCGGAAGCTCCGCTGGTCCGTGCCGGGCTTTCTCCGTTGAGCGGCCTGAGCACGGAAGCCATGGTCGCGCGGGTCATACATAAACTGAAGACACACTCGCTACCGTACTTTCAGCCGGTCGCCGACACACCTGGTCTGGCTCGCGCGGTAGCTGCTTCGCTCGCTGAGTTACGTTTGGAACGTGTACGGCCCGAACAAGTCGCGGCCACAGGACTCCCGGGACACGACCTCGCACAAATGGCCGGGCTGTTCGAAGAGGAGTTAAGCGCCGCCCATGCCGCGGACTTTGCGGTTCTGCTCGAACATGCCATCAGCGCGGCCCGCGCCGGAAAGCACCGCCTGCTCGGATTGCCGGTCTTGCTACTGGAGGTCGAGCTCGAGTCAGCGCTCGGTCGAGAGCTCGCTGAAGTGGTCCTGGCGCAGGCTCCCGCCGTGTTTGCCGCTTGCCTGACGGGTGACCGGAAGAACATTGCCGTGTTGGAGCGTATGCTGGGCGTCCCCGCGGTATCGAAGGCGCCGGGGACTGCGCAGACTATCGACCGCATCCGCCGCCGCTTGTTCGTTGAAACCCTGGCTCCCGACGGAGTTCCGGGCGGAGTCCCGGACGCCAGCCTGAGCTATTTTTCGGCAGCCGGCGAGGCGCTCGAATGTGTCGAGATTGCGCGTCGTATTCGCGGCTTAACCGCGGAGGGCATCGGCTTCGACCGCATCGCCATCCTGCTGCGCTCGCCGGAGCGCTATCAGCCGCTGGTCGAAGAAGCCCTGCGCCGCGCCGCGATCCCGGCTTACTTCAGCCGTGGCGTGGCGCGGCCCGATCCCGCCGGCCGCGCTTTTCTCGCCCTGCTGGCCTGCGCGGGCGAAGGCTGCTCCGCCACGCGTTTTGCCGAATATCTCTCGCTCGGGCAGGCGCCCCCGCTCGACCGCCATGCCGGCGCGGATAGCTGGGTGCTGCCGCCGCCCGAAGATGAAGTGCTGCAGCGTTTTTACGAGAGAGCCCCGGCCGCCGGCGTGCAGGAAAGCGCACCCGAGCAAGCTGAAGGCGAAGATGCGGCCGTGATCAGCGGCACCCTGCAGTCGCCCGCGGCCTGGGAAAAGCTGCTGGTGGATGCGGCTGTGATCGGCGGGCGCGAACGTTGGTCCCGCCGCCTGCACGGCCTGGCCGCGGAGTTTCGTGTTCGCCTCTCGGAGTTAGGCCAGGAGGAGCAAGGCCCCCGTGATCACTTGTTGCGTGAAATTGCCAGGCTCGAGAATCTGGAGCGCTTCGCTTTGCCCCTGGTCGAGATGCTCGGCTCGTTGCCGCGGCAAGCGGCCTGGGGCGAATGGATCGAGCGCCTGCAAGCCCTGGCCTCCGCCTCGCTCGTTCGCCCGGAATCGGTTCTCTCCGTGCTCGGCGAATTGCAGGCTATGGCCGAGGTCGGGCCGGTGGCCCTCGACGAGGTCGCCGGCGTGCTCGCGGACCGTCTGCGCTTCCTGCGCGGCGAGCCACTCGTTCGCCGCTTTGGCCGCGTGTTCGCGGGCGGCATCGACGAGGCCCGCGGCCGCGTGTTCGACGTGGTGTTTTTGCCCGGACTCTGCGAAGGATTGTTTCCCAGCCGTTCGCTCGAAGATCCTATTCTGCTCGATATCTACCGGCGCGAAATCGTCGCCGGCCTGCGCCTGCAAGACGACCGCGTAGCGGCCGAGCGCCGCCGCTTGCATATCGCTTGCGCCGCCGCCCGCTCGCGCCTGGTCTTTTCGTACCCGCGCATGGACGTGATCGAATCGCGCCCCCGCGTCCCATCCTTCTACGCTCTCGAAATTGTCCGCGCGGCCGAGGGACGCCTGCCGGGCCTGCGCACCTTTGAAGAGACCGCCCGCCGCGGCGCGCCCTCGCGCCTGGATTGGCCCGCGCCGGTCGATCCGCGCGAGGCCATTGACGACGCCGAGTTCGATCTCGCCGCGCTCGGCCGCACCTTCGCGCTGCATCCGGAAGACGCCAGGGCTGCTGGGCGCTACCTCATCGAAGCCAACCCACACCTGGTCCGCTCGTTGCGCGCCTATGCCCGCCGCGCGCGCTCCGCATGGTCTCAGGCCGACGGCATCGTCGAACCGGATCAGGCTACCCGCGCCGTGCTGGCCACCCAGCGGCTGGCGGCCCGCAGCTATTCGCCTTCCTCGTTGCAGCACTTCGCCGCCTGCCCCTACCGCTTCCTGCTGCACGCCATCCATCAGTTTCGGCCCCGCGAACAAAAAGTCGCGCTCGAGCAAATGGACCCGCTCACCCGCGGTGCCCTGTTTCACGAAGCGCAGTTCCGCCTGTTTAGCGCGCTGCGGGACGCCCACCTGCTGCCTATACGGCGGTCCAATGTCGTCCGCATCCTGGAGATCTCCGATAGCGTGCTGGACCAGGTGGCCACTGAGAACGCCGAAAAACTGGCCCCCGCCATTCCGCGCGTCTGGCGTAGCGAGATCGAGGATCTGCGTACGGACCTGCGCGGATGGATACACCAGGCCGCCCGGGAGGAGGATGGCTGGGTGCCGGCCTATTCCGAATTCAGCTTCGGCACCGGCGCCCGTGAATACAGCGATCCGCGAAGTACGCACTCCGAGGCGGTTCTCGATTCAGGTGCGCGCCTGCGCGGAGCGATTGACCTGATTGAAAAGCATTCCGTGCGCGGCACCCTGCGCATCACCGACCACAAGACAGGGAAGCCGCCGCAGGAGCTGCCGAAGTACATTGGGAGCGGTTCGCTACTGCAACCGCTGGCTTACGCGCTGGCGGCCGAGAGCCTGTTGAACGCTCCGGTCGAAAGCAGCCGGCTTTCCTACTGCACCCAGCGCGGCGGTTATCAGGAGATCCCTTTCGCCGTCACACCCCAGAGCCGGGCGTTCTTCGGCCACGCCCTGTCCCTGATCGACGCCGAAATCGATCGCGGCTTTCTGCCCGCCGCGCCGCAAACCGGCGCGTGTACCTGGTGTGACTACCATTCCGTCTGCGGACCCAATGGGGAGAGCCGCGCGGGACAGAAGCGCAGAGAATCGCTAGGATCTCTCCAGGAGCTGAGGAATATTCCGTGACTCCGGCCGCCCGGACTGATGATGGCGCCGCCCGCGAGCGCATACGCAATTCGCTGGGCGAGAGTCTCATCGTCGAAGCCTCTGCCGGCACGGGCAAGACGTCGGAGTTGGTGCGCCGCATCGTGCGCGTGCTGGCCACCGGCACTCCGGTCCAAAGCATTGTCGCCGTGACCTTCACTCACAAGGCCGCCGGCGAACTGAAAATCCGCCTGCGCGAGGAGCTCGACCAGGCTCGCGCCACATGCGTCGATCAGGCCGAGCGCGCCCATCTCGAGGATGCCCTGGAGCGTCTCGAGGAAGCGGCTATCGGCACCATACACGGTTTCTGTGCGCAGATCCTGCGCGAGCGGCCCGTCGAAGCGGGCATTGATCCGGGTTTTGAAGAGCTCACGGAGCAGGAATCCGCGCGCATCTACAGCCGCGCTTTCGATCTGTGGTTTCAGCGCAAACTGGATTCCGCGGCCGACCCGCTGCGGCGCGCGCTCGCGCGGCTGGCCTGGCGCGACTCCTGGCAAACCGATCCACCTGTCGACACGCTGAAGCACGCCGGCCGCGAGTTGGTGCAATGGCGCGATCACGACGCGCCCTGGGCCACCAGGCCATTCGATCGAAATAGCCGCGTCGATGCGCTGCTCGGCCAATGCTCCGCGCTACATGGCATGGTGAGTCAGGCGACCCGCTCCAGCGACAATCTGGTGAAATCGATGCGCCCGCTCTCTGACTTGATGGCCTGGATCGAGCGGTCTCGCGGCGCCGGGCCGGCCGACTACGACACGCTCGAAGCTCGCCTGCTGAAGCTCGAGCGCGATCTCAAGCGGGATTTCAAGAAAGGGTCGGGGAATTTCGCCCCGGCCGTCTCGCGGCAGCAGGTCCTGGACGCGTACAACGCGCTGTTACGCGAGCTGGATGGTTTTCGCATCGATGCCGGCGCTGATTTTGCGGCCGCCTTGAACACCGAGATGCGGGACCTTGTGCGGAGCTATACCGATCGCAAGCTGCGCGCCGGTAAGCTCGACTTTCTTGACCTGCTCCTGCTGGTCCGCAATCTGGTCCGCGGCAGCCGGGAAGTGCGCAATTATTTGCAGCGGCGCTTTACGCGTATCTTCGTGGACGAATTTCAGGATACCGATCCCCTCCAGGCCGAAATCCTGGTGCTGCTGGCCTCAGGCGATCCGGCTGAATCCGACTGGCTCAAGGTGACACCCGTGGCGGGTAAACTCTTCGTGGTGGGCGATCCCAAACAGTCCATCTACAAGTTCCGCCGCGCCGACGTCGTTTTATATGAGAACGTCTGCCAGGCGCTCGAGGCGCGCGGCGTGGCGCGCATCCGCCTCACACGAAGCTTTCGCGCGGTGCGCCCGATCCAGCAACTGGTGAATGCCGCCTTCGCGCCGGAAATGACGGGCGATCGCCATTGCGGCCAGGCTCACTATGCGCCGCTCGAAGAGCACACCCCGGCTGACGACACGCAGCCCGCCATCGTGGTGGTGCCCGCGCCATCGCCGTATGGCATGCAGCGGATCAGCAAGGAGAGCATCAACGCATGCCTGCCGGACACCATCGCGGCCTACATCGACTGGCTGACCAACGAGAGCGGCTGGCGCGTTCGCGATCCGCGCGGCGGGGAAGAACGCGTACCGTTAAGAGCCCGGCATGTTTGCGTGCTGTTTCGACGGCTAACCAATTTCGGCGTCGATCTCTCGCTTGGATACACGCGGGCGCTCGAAGCGCGCGCCATTCCGCACCTGCTGGTCGGATCAAAATCTTTCTATCATCGCGAAGAGGTCGAAACCATGCGCACGGCGCTGGCCGCCATCGAATGGCCGGACGACGAGCTTTCGGTCTTCGGCACACTGCGCGGATCGTTGTTCGCCGTTCCCGACGATCTGCTGCTGCGCTTCCGTTTCGAGATAGGCCGCCTGCATCCCTTCCGCCGTATGCCGGACGGCCTGGCGCCCACGTTCGCGCCCATCGCGGAAGCTCTGGCGATCCTTCAGGACCTGCATCGCCTTCGCAATACGCGCCCCTTTGCCGGAACCATCAACGCACTGCTCGAGGCCACCCGCGCCCACGCCGGATTTACTTTGCGGTGTGCCGGTGCGCAATCTCTGGCTAATGTGTATCGCATCTGCGATCTGGCGCGCACCTTCGAGTTGACCGGCGGTCTCTCCTTCCGCGGCTTCGTCGACGAGCTTTCGGCGCAGGCGGAGAAGTCGGAATCGACCGAAGCGCCCGTGCTCGAAGAGGCCAGCGACGGCGTGCGCCTGATGACCGTCCATTCCGCCAAGGGCCTGGAGTTTCCGGTGGTGATCCTGGCCGATATGACCGCCAACCTGGCGGCCCGCGAAGCCGAACGCTTCGTGCAAGCGAACCTGTGTGCCACTCGCCTGGCCGGCGCCGCGCCGTGGGAATTGCTGGACAACGAACGGCACGAGCACGAGCGCGAGCTCTCCGAAGGCGTGCGCGTCGCTTATGTAGCGGCTACCCGCGCGCGCGATCTGCTGGTAATTCCGGCCGTCGGTGACGAAGAGCGCGACGGTTGGCTCGCGCCGCTCAACAAAGCTATCTATCCGCCTCGCGATCGACGTCGTGCACAGGCCGCCGCCCAGGGCTGCCCGCCCTTCGCCGGGGATCGCACCGTAATGCAGCGCCCCTTCGACTTTAACCAGCCGGAAGATTCCGTGCGGCCTGGACTGCATGTCCCCCAGGCCGGCGATCACCAGGTGGTCTGGTGGGATCCGGCCTCGTTGCGCCTCAACGTTCGATCCGGCTTCGGCTTGCGGCGCGAGGATATCCTGGCGTCCGAGCCTGCCGCACGCGCGGACGAGGGGATTGCGCGCCATCGGCAATGGAAGACCGAAAGGCAGCAGGCGATTGAAGCCGGTAGCATGCCGGCCTTCCGCATCGTCTCGCCTGGGGACGGTCTCGAAGATCCTCCGGAGCGGCGGGCCGTCCACGTTCAATCAGTTTCGGCGGCAGCTCCCAGGATGGCCGGCAAGTCCCACGGCCGGCGCTTCGGAACGCTGGTGCATGCTGTGGTGCGTGACTTGGATCTGCGCGGGACGCCCGCCCAAATCGCCGCGTTGGCCGGCGTTCATGGGCGTCTGCTCAACGCGCCGCGGGATGAAACTGATGGGGCGGCGGCAGCGGTCGTGGCTGCGTGGGCTCATCCTTTGTTAGAGCGTGCCCGCGCCGCGAGCCGGAGCTACCGCGAGCTTCCCATCGATTTGCGTCTTGACGACGATCGCTTGCTCGAAGGTATACTCGACCTGGCCTTTCTCGAATCCGATCGCTGGATTGTTGTGGATTTCAAGACTGACACCACCGCCTGGGCCCGCTATGAGCGCCAATTACAGTGGTACGTTTATGCCCTGGCCAAATTAACGGGCCGCGACGCGGCCGGGTATTTGCTCCAGGTTTGACTCAGCAGGTAGCTGCCCCTTAATTGAGGATTGTCTGGATTAATACTATGCGCCGGCCGATGTCCGTTTTTACACTATAAGTGCTTAGACCCTCGCATGTTACACTGTTGGCCAGTGAGCTGCGTCGGCCCCGGGAAAAGCTTCGGCCACAGGGGTGGCGGGCACCACATTAAAAATAGTTAAAATGAGATCATTCAGTGTGAAACTGTTGACTCCCGCCCCGCGCCGTGGTGTAATTCTCGCGTACTCGGAGTTCGGTGCTTTAGGACCGGAAATAGGCCGTTTTGTATTGAAGACAATGATTTTTCTTGACACGGAAGCGGCGATACGCTATGAATATCTTTACCGCGTCCGAAGGGCACGTGCAATTTTCGTGTGATCCTGCGAGCCGGCGAAGGATAAAAAAAAAAGACGCACAGCCCCATCGCAGGGGTAATTCGCAGTATCCGGTGCCAGGCAGTAAGGTCGCCGGCAGATTTTGACAATCTCCGCCCGACACGGAGAAGTTCCCTAGGTTGGCAAGTTTGAGAGAGGCTCAGGTTGAGAGAGAACTTCGACCGATTCAATTTTGGAATTCACAAGGAGAAGGAAATGGTAGATTTTCGCAGATGTTTTCTGGCGATTGCTGTGCTAGTCCTGGCGATAGGGTGTGTAGCTCCGGCGAGTGCGCAGGTGACATCGTTTCAGTGTTCTGCCAACGCCGCGGTGCCACCCACGATGCGTGCCGAAGGCTTGACTGAGCTGATTGGTGACATCGTGCTGAACTGCACCGGCGGTGTGCCAACGCCCGTGGGAACTAATATTCCAACGGCCAACGTCACCGTATTCTTGCCCAACGCCGTCACCAGCCGTGTCACCAGCGGTACCTTGGTCGATGCTTTGCTGCTGGTTGATGAACCGAGCGCGGCGAACCAAAAGGTTTGTCCGTTCCCGACAAACCCGGTGCCGATAGGCGCCACGCCGGACCCGGCCTCCAACTGTCTCGATGCTGGAGACGCAGGCGCATCTTTTGCCACCAACGGCGACTACAACGTCTACCAGGGCATGCTTACCGGTCCTAACGCGGTAACCTTCCTCGGTGTTCCCGTTGATCCCCCGGCCACCAGCGGTGCGCCTGCGCGCGTTTACCGCATCACTAACATTCGCACCAATGCATCGCTCTATGCGACAACCACGAGCGGCGTAACTCAGGTGACAGCGTTCGTTTCCATCAGTTCCAGCACTTCTGTGCCGATCACCAACGCGCAACCGACCGTCGGCTTTATCGCTCCGGGCCTGGTGTACGGGACTAACAAAGGAATTCCGGTCACGGCTGGTTCAACTACGGGCTTCCTACAGTGCGAGACCTACGATACCATCCCGTCGACGGTAACCTTCACGGAGGGCTTCGCGACGGCGTTTAAGATAAGAGACGCGGGTGCAGCCAGTAATCTCAACACACAGACCACTCCAGGCGCTATTTACAACACAGAGAGTGGCCTGATCGTTCCCGAGACTCCAGGCGGTAGCGTATACTTCGGTCTGGCGGATACGGGAACCAGGCTGAAGATTACCTTCAGCAATCTGCCTCACGGCATCACCCTCTCGGTGCCCACAATCATCAGCGACACTGTGGGCGGCAGCATTGTTCTGGTCTCCACGAATAATGCCTCGGCCGGATTTGACGATGTGGCGGATGGAGCAGGGTTCGGCGGGCCTACCGGCCTTACCAGCGGAACCGTTACCATCAACTACGCGAGTTCTGCCGTGAATACCGGCTCAGCAGCGGTGGTCTACGAAGTCAGTGTCGCTAACCAAAGCGCGATCGATTCGTTCGCGGTACCGATCGAAGTTAGCTTTAGTGGCGCTCCTGGCACTCCTGGCACTCCGGATATTACGGGCGCAAGTCCGCAACCGGCAGTGGCGGGTGGTTTCGCCCCGAGTCCGAGTGGTGGCAGCTTCACCCTGGCGACTGGCGGCGTGGCTGAGCCAGAGCCGTGGCCGATTCCGCGATTCGTTGACGCGACCGTCACGACCAACGTCTTCAGCGTCTCGCTGTGCCAGACCGTTCTGTTGTTCCCGTATGTCACTGACTTCCCCGGGTTCGACACCGGTATCGCCATCTCAAATACCTCGGCTGATCCTCTCGGCGTCAATGCTGCGGCGCCGCAGACCGGCTCATGCTCGGTTACCTTCTACGGCGGCGTAGTGGGGTCCGGAGGCGCGTTCACGGATACTTCTGCTAACCTGAACGGCTCATCCGGCTCTTACAGCACTACTGGCGCCAATACCTTCACGACAGGTATGCTCGGTCCTGGGCAGACTTGGGCGTTCGGGTTATCCACCATCGACTCCACCTTCGGAACCAGCGGGTTCGCTGGGTTCGTAGGCTACGCCATCGCACAGTGCAACTTCCAATACGCGCATGGTTATGCCTTCATCAGCGACTACGGTCTCCGCAACTTCGCGGCGTCCTACTTGGCGCTGATCATCCCCGATGCGCTGCGCGCGCCGGTTCCCAGTGTCTGCTCGGGTCTCAATGCAGCATGTCTCCCGACAGGCGAGCAACTGGTCCACTAAACCTCACAACATCCGTTGTGAAAAGAAAGGGGGAGCTTCGGCTCCCCTTTTTTTTTGGTTCGTATCGTCGAATGGTGATAGACTAGGGACTCCGCGTCCATCCATTCGTTTGCTACAACGTCAGGAGGACGTGTCATGCTGAGATCCAGGCTGCTCGCAAGCTGCTTCGTCAGTGCAGCAATATTTCTAGTTCCGGCAATATCCGCAGGTCAGACACTAGCCATTGTTTCCGGAAACGGACAATTGGTTTGCCCGGTCTGCCCATCATTATCCACACAGCAATTTCTGCCGCTGGTCGTTTCCGTGGTGAATAGCAGCGCCGCACCTTTGCCGAATACGACCGTAACCTGGTCGACCCAGTCCGGCGGTTCTCCGGTGACGACCACCAGCACCACCAACGCCAGCGGACAGGCAAGTTATACTTTTACTCCCGTTCTACCGCTCCCGCCTTCGAGTTACTTACAAACTACTGTCACTGCCACAGTGGGTACCTCGACAGCGCAATTCACCGAGACAACTGTGGTGCCGAGCGAGCAGACAGGCGCCGCGCCGGTTCAAATTAGCCTGATATCGCCGGTACCGGCGCAGGCGCTTACCGGAACAGCCGGGCAAACCGCTACTACATCGCTGCAGGCGCAAGTCACGATTACTCAGGAAGGTCTGGTGGAAGGTCTCCCTGGGATCGCGGTACAACTCATCGCCGGAACACCGGGACCAACGGCCGGATGTATGTCGACGGCCGGCCAGCAGCCCGGTACCGTTTTGACCAGCTCTACGGGGCTGGCAAGTTGTAACCTGGTTTTCGGTGGAACCACCGGCACCGGAACATACTCGGTGTCCGTCGGCGACGGCTACGCCACTTTCAGTACAGGCCAGCTTACCGTGACGCCCGGGCCTCCAGCCGCCATCAAAATCATCAGCGGTAACAATCAGGCCATCAATCCGGGAACGCTCGCGCCCTTGGCGCTGACAGCCGAGGTGACCGACCTGGGCGGAAATGCCTCGCCCGGCGCGACCGTCTCCTGGACCGTTTCCCAAGGTACCGGCACACTCAGTGACACCGTTACCACGGCCGCATCGAACGGACAGGTATCGACCCGGGTTACGGCAGGGAGCAGCGGACCTTTACAAGTTACTGCAACGCTGACGAATGCGAGCGCCCAAGTCACCTTCACTGTTGACGTGAATACCATCATTACGGTGCTCCAGACAGTCTCCGGCAATAATCAGAGCATCGCTATCAATACCGCTTTCCCGGATCCGCTGATTGTCCAGGTAAATGATCAGGCCACGCCCGTAGCCGGCGTCGGAGTGACTTTTGCGGTCGCGAGTGGAAGCGTTGTGCTGAGCGCATCGAGCGCTGCCAGTAACGCTCAAGGTCAGGCCCAGATTACGGTCACCGCTGGCGCCACCGCGGGGCCGGCCACCGTCACCGCCACGGTCGGAGACTTTACCCAGACTTTCGATCTAACCGTCGAGCCGGCCGGGCCGGTAGTGAACTCCTTCACCAATGCCGCGGGCTTCCAGGTCGGATTCATTTCTCCCTGTTCGCTGGCCACCATATTCGGCACTGGCCTGGCAACCGGCATTCAGGGCGCCGTCACCTCCTTCCTGGCGCCGCAGAGTCAGGTCGCCGGGGTCAGCGTCCAGTTCGGAACGGTACCCGCTCCCATCCTGAGCGTGGTCAACCAGAACAATCTGCAATCCGTCACGGTTCAGGTACCCTGCGAGACGGTTCCCGGAAGCGTGCCCGTGATCGTCACCGTCGGCGGAGGCTCCACTACCGTCAATACCAATGTATTGCCGATCAGCCCCGGTATCTTCCAAACCACTATGTCCGACGGTAAGCTTCGGGCAGTGTTGGTCAGGCCGGACGGATCCTACGTCTCGCTGCAGAATCCCGCGCGTATCGGGGAAGTCATTCGCATGTACGCCACCGGCCTTGGGCAGACATCGCCTCCGATTGTCACTGACCAGACCGTTCCGCTGGTGACGGACGCCTTAGGCAACCTCACTCCGGAAGTTATGCCGGTCGCCGCGCAAGTGGTGATCGGTGTGGACAACGCCGGCGTTCAAGTCATCTCCGCCCAATATGCGTATGGCATGGTGGGCGTGTACGAAGTGCAGTTCGAGTTGCAGTCCGCCGATACCGGCAATAATATCCCGTTCGCCATCCTGATGTTTCAGAACGGGCAGCCTGTGTTCGGGAACGGTTCGGCCATACCGGTCCAATAGCAGCGACCTCAAAGGCGGGATGGCCTGGTGCTTTCCCGCCTACTTCTTGGCTGTTTCACCAAAAGCTAATTTGATCGGTATGACCTGATTGGTCTGCCTGACGACGATGGTCATCGTGACCGGCTGCGCGGGTGCCGGGCCAGTACCGGTCGACTGCACATCGAGAGTCGCCTTCTCGCCCGTCTTCAGATCGGTGCGATCCAGCTTGAAGCTGACCCCCGCAACGTTCGGATCGCGGACTACCAGCGTGACCGGCGTTCTCAAGCGATTGACCAGAGTAACCTGTCCCGACGATGGACCCGCGGCGGCAAGCTGCACCGTGTTCTTATCTGTTAGCACCTGGGCGCTCATGTTGGGCATGGGCGGGAGAGACGCGGCAGTACCGCTCACAGGGCCGGCCGGTATCGGCATGCCGCCCCGCGGCAGGCTACCTGGAAAAGGTAGAGCTCCGATGTCGGACCTGTCCGCATACCAGCACCACACGCCCTTCTCCAATTTCCAATGGCTGGGGACCGCTCCAGGGATAGCATGCCCCTCGAAGCCTGGGATGGGTACCAGCCGGTCCACCAGCACGACCACCGTCGCGCGCTTGAAATCATCGAAGAATTCTATTCTCTTGATGCTAAAGCCGCTGTACCTGGGCTTGTTCGCGGAATAGAAGAAGTCCTTCGACTCTTCGGCAACCATGGGCTCCGCCTGGCGAAACTTCCCCTCTACCTCGAATTGATAAAACTTGCTGACTCGCGCACGCAGGGCGGCTTCTACTTTCGGCGGAGCTTTAGCCGGGGAATCCGGCGGGTTTTGACCCAGCGCGGCCGAAACTAAAAGCAGGAGTAGATAGGTTCTGGACATTTATACCATTGTACCCAGCGGCAACTTTCTGGCCAATCGCCAGTTATATGGCGCCCGCCGGCTCCGCCCCCTACGCATTCTCCCCTTGTTTTCCGCTGCATACGGATGGATCGGCCGCGGCCCGTCATTTGCACCGTGAGGGTCATGAAGGTGAAGGAGAGATCATGATCGAAGCAATCGGAAGCCAGCCTTCCGGAATGGTCGAGCTGCAGAACGTGCGCCAACGGCTCTGGGTGGATGGCGACTTTGCCGCGGCTTTTCGCGGGGCAACCAGGGAGTCTCAGGAGTCGGGCGACGTTACGAAAACAGCCGCTACGGTCACCTCGCTGCAGAAGGCGGTCGAGTCGGCGCGCGCGCTGTCGGCAGGCGCGAATTTAACGCCGCTCGCGAGCACCGCTCTCCCGGCTTCGACTGGTACCAAAAGCGCCCCCGCTGCTACCGGTTGGAGTGGCCCTGCAGGAGAAACCGGATCTTCCAATAATCCGATTGCCGCCTGGGATCAGACTCCCGGCCAGCAGCCGTCCTGGATCACCGGAACCTATCCAGGCGCCGATTGGAGCGCCGTAAATGAAGCCGGATTTCTAATGCCCTATGGTAGTTTGGCTCCCGGTCCCGGCGAGGACGTCTACTCGAATGCCAATGCCAATGTCGTGAATCAGGATTGGGCGAAGTTTTACGACCAGACCGATGGAACCCAGGCGGGCAATCAAATCGTGTGGGGAGCGAACAATCCAACCGACGCCATCTCCGCGCCGTGGATGGCGAGCACGAATTCGGACCCGCAGTATACCAAGGCCAATCCCTCGGACTCGAGCCAGCCGACCCAGCCCAACTTTGTCGTTCCCAACCCGGCGTCGTAGCACTGCGCCGGGCAGGCTGGGAGCTAGCTACGGTTTTTGCGGGCGGGAGCCGCTTCCATGCGCCAGTTAATCACCGGGATCAGCCCTTGCTTCTCCTGTGGCTCCGGTGCGCGGCGGCGGGCCACCAGTTCGCGGTTGAGCGTGGCCACGAATTCTTCGATCTGCGCCTGCATCTCGGCCATTTTCTCGCGCATATTGAGGACAATTTCGACACCGGCGAGATTCACGCCGAGCTCGCGCGTCAGGTGAAGGATTACCTCCAGCCGCTCCAGGTCTTCGGCCGTATACAGCCGCGTATTGCCTTCGCTGCGGGACGGCTTGAGCAGCCCTTCTCTTTCGTAAAGGCGCAGAGTCTGCGGGTGGATCTCATACTGCTCGGCCACCGAAGAAATCATATACGCGGCTTTAGATTTTCTGCCCATATTCACGCTACAGTTTCTCCCAAAGTTCCGTCCGCGGATCCTCGGGATGCAGCGTACCCAGCTCACGCAGGAGTTCCCTGGTGCGCTCGTCCTGAACCTTCGGCGTTTGGATGGCCACTTCCACAATCTGATCTCCGCGCTGGTTGCCGCGCGCGTTGAAGACGCCCTTCTCCCGCAAACGGAACTTCTGTCCGTTGTGCGTGCCTTGTGGGATCTTCAGCAGGGTCCGGCCGTCGATGGTGGGCACTTCGATCTTCGCGCCCAATCCGGCTTCCCAGACAGTCACCGGCACGCGGATCTCAATATCGTCACCCTCGCGGTGGAAAAAAGGATGCTCCTCCACGTGGGTGTTGATGTAGAGATCGCCGGGAGGCGCGCCGAGCGTACCCGCGTTACCTTTACCAGGCACGCGCAGCCGTGAGCCGTTGCGCGCCCCGGGCGGAATTCGTATATCCACCGTCTCGGTATGCGGAATGCGCCCTTCCCCGTGGCACGTGGGGCAGGCATTCTTTAGCTTGCCGCTGCCTCCGCACTTCGGACAAGTCAGATTGAAACGCATGGCTCCCGCCATCTGGGAGACCGATCCAGATCCGTTGCACTGCGGGCAGGTGACGGTCTGGCCGCCCGCCGAACCGCTACCGTTACACGTTTCGCACACCTCATAGCGGGTGATGCTCAAGCGCGCCTGGGTACCCTTGATGGCCTGCCAGAAATCGATGTTCAGGCCATATTCCAGGTCGGCGCCTTTCTCCGGTTCGGCTTGTGGCGCCGCGCCACGGTTGAAGAACTGCGAGAAGACGTCGCGGAAACCGCCGCCGGCGCTGCTCGTGTGGGAAGACCTTCCGGCGCCTGCCCCAGCCCCCGCGCCGCTCGCAAAATCGGAAAAGTCGAACCCGCCAAAATCCATATTCGGTTGGGGGGTCGGGCCGGCATTGGCGGCCTGCGCACCGTTTGCCGAATAAAATCCGTACTGATCGTACATCTCCCGCTTCTTCGCATCGCTCAGGACGTCGTAAGCTTCCTGCAACACCTTGAACCGGTCCTCGGCGGCTTTGTCGCCGGGATTCAAGTCCGGATGATGCTTACGCGCCAGCTTGCGATAAGACTTGCGGATCTCATCCTGGCTGGCGTCCTTGGCGACATTCAGCGTTTCGTAATAATCGTGCTTGGGAGACATAAGGGTTGCTTACATTAGGAAACAAGGTGCCGGGCTCATCCCGGCACCCTGTTTTTTTACTTCTTGTCGTCTACGTCCACGAACTCTGCGTCCACGACATCGTCCTTCTTCTTCTCGCCGCCACCAGCGGGACCGCCGTCGGCGTTGGGAGGCGGTTGTCCGCCGGGTTGCTGCGACGCCGACTTATACATGGCTTCCGCCAGCTTGTGGCTGGCCGCCGTCAGCTTATCGATCGCCGCATTCAGCCCCGCCAGGTCTCCGCCTTCCTGCGTAACCTTGCGGGTCTCCTGGATGGCGTCTTCAATACTCTTCGCCTCGGCATCGCTGATCTTGGAGCGATGCTCCTTCAACGTTTTTTCCACGTTGTAGATCATCGCATCGGCCCGGTTGCGCGCCTCGATGGTGTCGTGCTGCTGGCGGTCTTCCGCCGCGTGCGTTTCGGCATCCCTGGCCATCTTCTCCACTTCGTCTTTCGACAAGCCCGAGGAAGAAGTGATGGTGATCTTCTGCTCGTTATTGGTGGCCCGATCTTTGGCCGTCACGTTGAGAATGCCGTTGGCATCGATGTCGAAGGTCACTTCGATTTGCGGAATGCCGCGCGGCGCGGGCGGAATGTTGCCAAGCTGGAACACGCCCAAACGCCGGTTGTGCTCCGCCATGGGCCGCTCGCCCTGGTATACCTTGATCTCCACCGATGGCTGGTTTTCGGCCGCGGTCGAGAATACGTCCGTCTTGCTCGTAGGGATCGTGGTGTTGCGCTCGATCAGCTTGGTGAACACACCGCCCAGCGTCTCGATACCCAGCGATAGCGGCGTTACGTCCAGCAGCAGCACGTCTTTGACTTCGCCGCCCAACACGCCGCCTTGTACCGCGGCGCCCACCGCCACCACTTCGTCCGGATTCACGCCTTTGTGCGGCTCTTTGCCGAACAGATCGCGCACGATCTGCTGTATGCGAGGCATACGCGTCTGGCCGCCTACCAGGACCACTTCGTCGATCTGGCTGGGCGTCACGTTGGCATCCGTGAGAGCCTGCTTACAGGGCCCCACCGAGCGCTGCACGATGTCTTCGACCATCTGTTCGAAGCGTGCCCGCGTCAGCTTCATGGTCAAGTGCTTGGGTCCGGAGGCGTCCGCCGTAATGAACGGCAGATTAATATCGGACTCGAGCAACGTAGAAAGCTCCATCTTGGCCTTCTCCGCCGCTTCCTTCAAACGCTGCTGCGCCATCTGGTCGCGCGAAAGATCGATGCCCTGCTCCCTCTTGAATTCGGTAATGATCCACTCCATGATGCGCTGGTCGATATTGTCGCCGCCCAGGTGCGTATCGCCATTGGTGGACTTCACCTCCACCACGCCTTCACCCACTTCGAGGATCGAGATATCGAACGTACCGCCGCCGAAATCATATACCGCGATGGTCTCGTTCTTCTTCTTGTCCAGGCCATACGCCAACGCTGCCGCGGTCGGCTCGTTGATGATTCGCATTACTTCGAGACCGGCGATCTTGCCCGCGTCTTTGGTGGCCTGCCGCTGCGCATCGTTGAAATATGCCGGAACCGTGATCACCGCTTGCGTGACCTTCTGCCCCAGGTACGCTTCGGCGGCCTCCTTCAGCTTGGTCAAAATCATCGCCGAAATTTCCGGCGGAGAATACTTCTTCCCGCTGATATCCAGGCGCGCATCGCCATTCTCGCCGCGCGTCACCTTATAAGGGACCATCTTCATTTCTTCCGTCACTTCGTCATAGCGCCGTCCCATAAAGCGCTTGATTGAAAAAACCGTGTTTTCGGGATTGGTAATGGCCTGCCGTTTGGCCACTTGCCCTACCAATCGCTCTCCGCTCTTGGTGAACGCCACAACCGACGGCGTGGTGCGATTGCCCTCCTGGTTCGCAATCACGGTCGGCTGGCCGCCTTCCATGACGGCGACGACCGAGTTCGTGGTGCCCAAGTCGATTCCAATGATCTTGCCCATGTTGTTCTTCGAAGCCTCCAGGTACCGTTCTTAGTACTGTCCCATTATCAAATTTTAGTGCGTTGTTGTCAAGATCCCAGATAGCCCTCCTGCATCCGATCCACCAGAATCTGGATCAATGCCGGGTGTCCATCGAGTGGCGCGGTACACCGAATCCGCACATTCTGATGCACTTGCGCAATTCGATCCACCATCCCGGGCAGATCCCGCTGCAGGTGAATTCCCAGCGTCAGAAAGTAGGGCACGATCAAGATATCCAGGACGCCCCGGCTCACCAGCGATTTTACGGCTTCGTCCAGCGAGGGTTGCGCTTCCAGGAATGCTACTTCAACGTCCTCAAAACTTCCTGCGCTTGCCGCCGCGCGGGCCACCGTGCGCACCGCATCATTGGCCGATCGCACGCTCGACCCGTGCGCAAAGATGACAATTCCGTTGCCCACCGCTACCATGAGCATAACAAGGTATGATCAAGACAATCCTGGTGGCTCTGGTAGGCATGGGGATGGGTGCTATGGTCGGCCTGCTGGCAGCCTTACTGGGAGCGGGAAATCTGGCGATCCTGCTGGGCGCGGCCCTGGGAGGGCTGCTATTCTCGTGCATGGCGCCGCGCATAGGCCGGGCTGCCTGATTCCCTAACGAAGCTGGAGGAAAATATGGCTTTCTGTTCCAACTGTGGCGCGCCTGTCGAGGGCCGTTATTGCCCAAAATGCGGGAAGGCGGTGGAGTCCAACGCGCCGCCGGTCGAGCCCACCGCGGCGCCGGTCGAGCCAGGCCCGCCTCTGTCCGCGCCGGGTCTGCGGGAAAACATGGCTGCGGCGCTGTGCTACGTTCCGTTCTTCGTTGCCCCCATAATTTTCCTGGTGCTGGAGCCCTATAGCCGGGACAAGGTGATTCGTTTTCATGCCTTCCAGTCGATCTTCCTGAACGTGGCCATGGTGGTTCTCTGGACCGTTTTGAGAATGATCCTGCCCCTGGTCGCCTGGCGTCTGTTCGGACTTCTGGACCTCGCCTTTCTGATCCTGTGGATCTATCTTTTCCTGCAGACCTATCAGGGAAAGAAGGTCCTGCTGCCGGTAATCGGCGAGCTGGCCGCCAAACAAGCGTAGATGCTCCACCGACTCCCCAATATTACCGGGCGGCCCGTTCGCCTGGAAATTCGCCACAGCCTTCGCGACGGCCGGGGCAGCGTACACGCCGGCGCATTTCTGCGCGAACGGCGCATCGCCTTCGAGGCGGGGCTGGCGGCTGACCGGGCCGAGTTCGCGCGCATCTTCGTTCATGAGGTGTTCCACTTCGTCTGGATCCGTCTGGGCAACGCACGCCGCTGGTCCTTCGAAGACGTCTTGCGCGAGGAATTGCTTGCCCGCGCGCGTGGCGATCTGGGTTGGTCCGCGGAGTGGCGCAAGCGGTCGCTGCGGCCGGACGATGTCGAATGCCGCACACGGCGCTGGCGCGAGTATGTTTGCGAAAGCTTCTGCGATACCGCGGCGTGGCTCTTTTCGGGAGTTCGCGCGCATGGCGAGTACACCTTGGCGCGCCGCTTTCGGGAGCGCCGCCGCCGCTGGTTTGCACAATCTGATCTGAACGGTAGAATCTCGATATAATTCTTATAGTGACAAGCAGAATCAAATTCGCGCGGGTTTTCCGCCTGGGTGGCGCGCTGCTGGTGGGTTTCGTAGTGGGCTGTCTGATTTACGGCTGCTCCGGAGCGAAGCCTGTCAAAGCTGCGTCGCTGAAGCCGGACAAGGACCGGCACACCGCGCCCAACTTTGCCTTGAAGGACGCCAACGGCAAGACCGTGCGCCTGTCCGATTACAAAGGCAAGGTGGTTCTACTGGATTTCTGGGCCACCTGGTGCGGTCCGTGCAAAATCGAGATCCCGTGGTTCATGGATTTCGAGCGCAAGCACAAGGATCAGGGCTTTTCCGTATTGGGTGTATCCATGGATGACGATGGCTGGGACGCCGTCAAGCCCTTCGTCAACGAAATTGGCATCAATTACCGGATCATGATCGGCAACGATTCCACAGCCGAAAGCTACGGTGGCATTGAAGCTTTGCCGACGACCTTCCTGATTGACCGGGATGGTAAGATTGCCGCGGTCCACGTGGGCCTGGCAAGCAAGAGTGAGATTGAAAATGGAATTGAACAGCTATTACAAAGGCCCGAGAATGCCCCTGGCGGCGCTGGTAGCGTGTCTCTGCCTGCCCAGTATGTGGGCGCAAAATAGTCCGCCGCAAGTCACCGCCGATGCGCGCGAAAAGGTGGCGGCGAAGCGCGGCGCTTCGGTCGAGACCAAGATAGCGGTTTCCATTCCGCCCGGCTATCACATCAACAGCAACACGCCCAGCGAAGCCTACCTGATCCCGCTCAAGCTCACTTGGACTCCCGGCGCCCTCGAGCCGGGCGAAGTGGTCTTCCCCAAGCCGCAGATGGAGAAGTACGAATTCTCCGACAAGCCGCTCTCTGTCTTCACCGGCGATTTCGATCTGATCGCCAGGTTCAAGACTCCGGCAGCGGCGGCCGCGGGCCCTGGAGTCATGGTCGGCAAACTACGCTACCAGGCCTGCAGCAGCAACGCCTGCTTTCCGCCGAAGTCGGTGGAAGTGCGGCTCTCCTATCAGGTCCAATAAAGGGCCATGCGACGGCGTGAGTTCCTGGCGCTGGCGGGCGCCGCTCCACTGGCCGCCGCAACTGTGCCGGCGACAAAACTGGCCGCCGATCCGCACCGGCCTCAATATCATTTCCTTCCCGCAGCCAACTGGATGAACGACCCCAACGGCCCGATTTACTGGCAGGGCAAGTATCACATGTTCTACCAGTACAATCCGAACGGGGCGTTTTGGGGTGACATGCATTGGGGGCACGCCGAGAGCTCCGACATGGTGCATTGGAAGCACCTGCCCGTGGCGCTCGCTCCCACGCCCGGCGGGCCGGACAAAGACGGCGTCTTCAGTGGTTGCGCGGTGATCGATAACGGCGTGCCGACTGCTATCTACACCGGCGTGAATCCCGAAGTGCAGTGCATTGCTACGAGCGGCGGCGGATTGGTCGAATGGAAAAAATACGGCGCCAATCCCGTGATCGGCGGACCGCCGCGGGCGACCCCGGTGACTGGATTTCGCGATCCCGACGTGTGGAAGGAGGGCGACACCTGGCTCATGGCGCTGGGCTCCGGCTTTCGCGGCAAAGGCGGCGCCGTACTGCTGTACGAATCCAAAGACCTGCGGCGCTGGAACTACCTGCATCCGCTGATCACGGGCAAGATGGGGGCCCATGCCGGCGACAATAAAGATACTGTGGCCAGCGGTGAGATGTGGGAGTGTCCGGATTTCTTTCCGCTTGACGGCAGGCACCTGTTGATGGTCTCTACCGAGGGAAAGGTGAAGTATATGTTGGGCGCCTACGCGGATCGCCGATTTCAATCGGAGACCGCCGGCGCCATGGATTACGGCTCGTATTACGCCGCGCGCACCATGGCCAACACCGGGGAACGGCGCATCCTGTGGGGATGGTTGCTCGAAGCCCGCAGCGTGGATGCACAGCGGGCCGCGGGCTGGTCCGGAGTGATGTCGCTGCCGCGCGAGCTTGGGCTGGATGGCGGCAGCTTGCAGATACGGCCGGCGGCGGAAGTCGCCATGCTGCGCGGCAAGCGACTTGGGGCGGACGCTGCGGGAGACTGCCTCGAGATCCAGGCCGAGATCGATCCGGGCGACGCGCAACAAGCCGGGCTCAAGCTGCGCGCGGCGCCGGATGCGAGCGAGCAGACCTTGGTCTACTACGATCGCGCGGCCAGGCTATTGGCCGTGGACAAGAGCAAGTCGAGCGTGAATCCGGCGGCGGACCGCAAGATGCAGTCGGGACCCTTCCAACTCGCGCCAGGAGAACCGTTGCGGCTGCATGCCTATCTGGATGGCTCGGTGATCGAAATCTTTGCCAACGACAGAGCCTGCCTGACCGTGCGCGTTTATCCGGAAGGCCCGCGCAGTATGGGGCTGGGGTTGTTCTCGAGCGGCGGTAAAGCCAGGCTGGCGTCGTGGCAAGCTTGGGAGATGCGGCCGATTTCGCCAGACCGTTTAACCGCATAACTGAGCGGCTTGAATCGAATCAACAGCTTAGAAAATGCTGCCTTCCTCCTATTTACCCACAGGCTCAACGCGCGGAGCCCACATAGCCGTCAGGTGGTGCGCTGCAACACCCAAGCGGATGCTGCTACCCGGCTCGGGACCCGTCCAACTGCCGCATATGTAGCGACTTGCGGGCGTTCCTGGCCCACTGCTGAATGAGTGTGCAATTCGTTACAAACTCTTTACGGGCGTTCAACTTGTCCCCTGCGCAGCTTTTATATGCACAGCTTTTTCCACAGAGCGGTTGAAAAACTCACGCGACGCGCGATAATGACGCTTGTTGCCATTCGTCCCATTATTTACCAGCCCGCACCTGCAGACCATCGCCGGGCACATATGGCCGCGCCCTTTCGATCGCCGGCATTTTCCTGTGAGCAGAAAGCTATATCAAACCGAGCCGGATGCGCAGGTATTGGTTGAAACGCAACAGCCGGCCGGCGTTTCCGAGGGGGAGATGGTGCTGGTGCATGGCCTCGAAGGATCGGCGGACGCCGGCTACATGCGCAGCCTGAGCTACCTGGCGGTGACCAGCGGATACACGGTCCGTCGCCTGAACCTGCGAAGCTGCGGCCGCACCGAGCATCTCTCGAAAACTGTCTATCATGGGGGCCTCACCAGCGATCTGCTGTTCGTCCTGCGGTCGCTTCAGGCCGAGGGTTGCCGGCCGCCCTGGCTGGTGGGCTTTTCTCTAGGCGGCAATCTGGTAGCGAAGCTCACCGGTGAGTTGGGCGAAGATGCCATGCTGCTGGTTCGGGGCATCTGCGCTGCCTCGGCGGCCATCGACCTATACGCTTGCGCCAGGCGCATAGGCCAGCGGGATAATCGCATTTACGAAGTCCGCTTCCTGCGTATGATGCGGGCGCGCGCGCGTGCGGTGAGAGGTCTGCGCCGCGAGGACTTCCGGGGCATCCGGTCGGTTTTTGAGCTGGATGATCGCATCACCGGTCCGGCCTTCGGCTTCCAGGGCGCGGAACACTACTACCGGACGCAATCGGCCAATCGATTCCTCGATCGCATTCAAGTTCCGGCCCTGTTCATCACGGCCAAGGACGACACCTTCATCCCCTTCGAAATTTACGATCACCCGGCCTTCCGGAACAATTCGCATCTGCACCTGGTAGCCACCGAATACGGAGGGCACGTGGGATTCATTGCCAAACGGCAGCCGCACTTATGGCTGGACTACGCCATAATGGAATGGATACGGGAACAATGAAAACCAATGCCTCTTTCGGCGAGGCAGTTACGGGCGCGGCGCTGTCTTTGCGAGGCAGCAAGCTGCGCAGCTTTTTGACGCTGCTCGGCATCATCCTGGCCACCGCTACGCTCATCGCGGTCATGTCCGTCATCGATGGCATGAACGTATATGTGGCACAGAATGTCTCCAGCATGGGCGCCGACGGGTTTAAGATACGCCGCATCATAATGATGGGCGTGTGGGACCCCAAGAAGTTCCTCGAAATGCAGCGCCGCAACCCGGAGCTTTCCAAGGAAGAGTTCGATTTCGTAAAGAGCAACACCAGGCTGGTCGGAGAGCTGGGTATGGCCGTGAGCCGCACCGGCGGAGTGCATGTCGGCCGCGAGCAGCGCGACAACGTGACCATCGAGGGCATCACGCCGAATATGGGCATCATCTCGGATATAGAGCCTGCCGATGGGCGTTTTATCAGCGAGCTCGAAGACGAGCGGCGCGCTCCGGTGGTGGTGATCGGCAACGATCTGAAAGAGCAGTTTTTCCAGAACACCAACGCCGTAGGGAAGACCGTAATTGTGGAAGGCCGGCCGTTCGAAGTAGTCGGAGTGGCCAAAGCCAAGGGATCGGTCTTCGGCAATTCCAAGGACAACTTCGTGATGATGCCGGCGGAGACCTATTTCAAAAACTATGGGTCTCGCAGCGGCATCGGGTTCGACGGAAAGGCCATCGATCACAGTGTTCTGCAACAGGCGGAGGATGAAGTTCGCGTCCTGCTGCGGTCTTACCGGCACCTGCGTCCGTCCGAAGACGACAATTTCGGAATGGTCACCTCGGACTCGCTGGTGAACGTTTGGGATCAGTTGACCGGGGCGATTTCCGCCACCGCGGTCGGCGTGGTCTCGGTGTTCATGATCGTGGGCGGCGTGGTGATCATGAATATTATGCTGGCGGTGGTCACCGAGCGGACCCACGAGATCGGCATACGCAAATCCGTGGGCGCGCGCCGCGTTGATATTCTCAGCCAATTCTTGGTGGAATCGGCCATGCTCTCGGGGATGGGTGGAGTAATCGGCGTGATACTGGCATGGTTCGTGGCCGTCCTGGTGAAGGTCTTAACCCCGGTGCCCATGCACATTCCGATCAGTGCGGTGGTGACCGGTGTGACGCTTTCGGCCACAGTTGGATTGTTCTTTGGGATTTATCCGGCGCGCAGAGCGGCGGGCCTCGACCCGATCGAGGCATTGAGGGTGGAGCGATGACACTCGGCATGCTCGGTTCGGGGGTGGCACTGGCGTTGACCACGGTGCGTGAGCACAAGATGCGCTCGTTCCTGACCGTGCTGGGGGTCATCATCGGTACTGGGGCAGTAATCGGAGTGGGCTCCATCATCGCCGGCCTCGACGGCGCCATCACCAACATCCTCAAAAGCTTCGGGCCCAACACCATCGTGGTCCTCAAGGGTAGCGGATTCGTACCCACACAAGAGGAAAATAAACGCAAGCCTCTGACGCGCGACGACGCTGTCGCGATCGAGGAGCGCTGCCCATCGGTGGAGCATGCCAGCCCCTACGTCTGGGCCGAGTGGAACCAGATCCACAAAGCGCGCTACAAGGCCAACGACAATTACAACATCGATCTGGCGGGGACGGAAGAAGGCTATGCCGCGGGCGGAACGGTAATGCTGAATGGCCGTTTCTTTACGGATATGGAGAGCCGGCACCGAATGCCCGTGGTGGTGGTCGGGGAAGACATCGGGAAATCCTGGTTTCAAAACGTGGATCCGGTGGGCAAGTGGATCGAGGTGGACGGCCACGCGGTGGAGGTTATCGGGGTGATGCAGAGGCCGGCCGCGTCCTTCCCAGGGCAGGACGATAACCGGATTCTCCTGCCGTACTTCAGCATGCGCAAGCTGTTTCCGTCCGCCACCGAGCACATGCTGGTCGTGATTGCCAGGCCAGGGCTGCTGACCAAGGCGGAGGACGAGGTACGCACCGTGCTCCGCATCCAGCGGAAAGTGCCCAACGACAAGCCCGACAACTTCTCGCTGTCCACCGCGGAGCAGATGATCGAGGATTTCCACCGTATTACCGGAACGGTGGCGCTGGTGATGGTGATCCTGAGCTCCATAGGGTTGCTGGTAGGCGGGATCGGGGTGATGAACATCATGCTGGTTTCGGTAACCGAGCGGACCCGCGAGATTGGAATCCGCAAAGCGGTCGGCGCGCGCAAGAGCGACATCATCGTGCAGTTCCTGACCGAGGCGGTAGTGCTGACCGGGATGGGCGGGGTGATCGGTCTCGCCATGGGGTGGTGTATTTCACTGCTGACCGGGCTGGTCTTTCGCAACCTGCCCACGGCCGTGCCGCTCTGGGCCGCGGTCTTGGGAATTCTGGTGTCGGTCGGAGTCGGGCTATTTTTCGGGATCTGGCCGGCGGGTAGGGCAGCGAATCTGGATCCGGTCGTGGCGCTGCGCTATGAATGACCCATGGCGCTTTTGAGGCGCCACAACGGCGCCCCGGTACCCGGCACCCGTTAGCGGCCTTCCCGAGGCCGGAACATCACGTCCCACAAGCGAACACTATGCACTTCCCTGGCGATCGTCGCTAACCTTTTTCTCCCTGTTGAGTCATAATGTTACCAGCCCCGGAACGATTGGCAGGAGCCGTGCCCTTCTGTCCGTGGAACTCAACATGGATGTACCTCGAAAGTCCGCTGCGAAGAAGCGCCTGATCAAGCGCATTGTTATTGGCGTCGTGCTGCTTGCCGGGGTGGGAGCCGTCAGCCTTGTTCTGGCCCGCCTCAAGCCCGCGGCGCGGAGCGTAGAATTATCCACCCTGTGGCCCGATACCGTGCGGCGCGGCCCTATGGTGCGCGATGTACGCGGCCTGGGTACGCTGGTCCCCGAAGAAACCCTGCTCATTCCGGCCAATACCGACGGCCGTATCGACAAGATCATCATCCGGCCGGGCACGCCCGTGAGGCCCGATAGCGTCATCCTGACCATGAGCAATCCGGAATTGCAGACGGCTTTATTGGACGCGGAATACGCCGTAAAAGCCGCCGAAGCGGCCTATACGGATTTACGGGTGACGCTCGAGAAGCAGGGCCTCGATCTGCAGGCTACCGCCGCGCAGGTGGCCGCCGATTTGCACTCCGCGCAATTGAAAGCGGACCGCGACGACGCCCTGGTGAAGGAGGGACTGGTAGCCCAGGTCGACGCCAAGATTTCCAACGTGACCGCGCAGGAGCTGGCCACCCGCAGCGGCCTCGAGGAGAAGCGGCTGAGCATCAACCAGGAATCGGTGGAAGCGCAATTGGCGGCGCAGAAGGTGAAAGTCGACCAGCTTCGCGCCGAGTACAAGCTCAAACAGGGCCAGGTGGACGCGCTCCAGGTTCGCGCAGGAACGGAAGGCATGTTGCAAGCCCTCCCTGTACCGGTCGAGGAAGGCCAGAAGGTCGTGGCGGGTACCGCACTGGCCAAGGTCGCGCAGTTGTCCAAGCTGAAGGCAGAATTGAAAATCGCGGAAACTCAGGCCAAAGATGTAACCATCGGCCAGCCGGCCAGTATCGATACCCGTAACGGCATAGTCAAGGGCAGGGTCTCGCGTATCGACCCCGCGGTATTGAACGGAACGGTGACGGTGGACGTCAAGCTGGAAGGACCCAAGCCCCCCGGCGCTCGTCCGGACTTGAGCGTGGACGGCACCATCGAGCTCGAGCACTTAGACGACGTGGTGTATATGGGGCGGCCTGTCTTCGGGCAGCCGGAGAGTACCGTGAGTCTGTTCAAGATCGAGCCGGATGGCAAGTACGCCGACCGCGTGCAGGTCAAACTGGGCCGCGCCTCGGTGAACACCATCGAGGTGCGCTCGGGGCTCAACGTGGGCGACCGGGTGATCCTGTCGGATATGTCAGCCTATGACAGTGACGAGCGAATTCGTTTGAACTAAGTCCGAAGGACTTTCGTAAGGGAGAAGAAATGGGCAATAACGGGGCAGACTCGCTGATTCACCTCGACGGGGTCACTAAGGTATTCGTGACTGATGAAGTGGAGACGCACGCGTTATCCGGGATACAACTTGATATCAAGAAGGGCGAGTATCTTTCGATTGCGGGCCCTTCGGGCTGCGGTAAGTCGACCTTACTGGCGATTCTAGGTTTGCTCGACACTCCCAGCGATGGTACTTACACGCTGAATACCAGGCCCGTGAGCGGCTTGAAGCTTTCCGAGCGGGCCAGAATCCGCAACCGAGAGATCGGTTTTATTTTCCAGGCGTTCAACCTTATCGGCGATCTGACCGTCTACGAAAACGTAGAATTACCGCTGACCTATCGCGGCATGGGATCGGCCGAGCGTAAGAAGCGCGTGCAGGAGGCGCTCGAGCGCGTCGGCATGTCGCACCGCATGAAACATTATCCTTCGCAGCTTTCCGGCGGTCAGCAACAGCGCGTGGCGGTGGCGCGCGCTTTAGGCGGAGACCCGGCCATCCTGCTGGCCGATGAGCCGACCGGAAATCTCGATTCGGCCAACGGTGAAGCCGTCATGAACCTGCTGAAGGATCTGCACCGCAACGGCGCCACCATCTGCATGGTTACGCACGATCCGCGCTACGCGCTATTCGCGGACCGCACCATCCGTATGTTCGACGGAAGGATCGTGGAGGAGAGCGTAGAAGCAGTGCGCAACTAACGGCGGCTACCCCAATCCGAGGACCAGGTCGACCAAGTCAGGTAGAAGCCGGGGGATTTTGCGTCTTTTGTCTAGAGGAGTCTCAGCACACGGGAAGGCAAGCACATGAAAGGGAGAAATCTACTACTGAATGGCGCCCTGCTGGCGCTGGCGGGCGGCGCCTGCCTGCTGGCAAATGACAACTTCCACGAAGAGTTCAGCAAGATCTATACGCTGTCGGCACGCGGCCGCGTCTCGCTCGAGAACATCAACGGTGACGTCCACATACATGCATGGGATCGCAACGAAGTACGCGTCGAGGCCATCAAGACCGCCGCGAGTCAGGGCCTGCTGAACGAGGCGCGCGTGCTGGTGGATTCGAGCCCCGGGTCGATCAGCATCCTCACACGGTATCCGGACGGCACCAACGCCAACCCGGGAAAAGTGGAGTTTACCGTGACTGTCCCCCGCGGCGCGCACCTGGATCAAATCAAGCTGATCAACGGAGCCGTGGACATCGAAGGCGTCACCGGGGAGGTGAACGCGTCTTCGGTGAACGGTACTGTGCGCGCGCAGAAGATCGGCGGCGACGCCCGTCTTTCTACCGTCAACGGAAAGTTGGAGGCGACTTTCGAGCGGCTCAGCGACGCCAAGACCATTTCGATGAACTCGGTGAACGGCAGCATTGTCCTTTCGATTCCCTATGACGCTCGCGCGGAGTTCAATGCGCGCAACGTGACCGGGGGGATCGACAACGATTTCGGCATTCCGGTAAACCGCGACCGCGCCGTCGGCACCCAGTTGCATGGAGTGCTGAAGGGCGGCGGCACGTTGATCAACCTGCACAATATCAACGGCCCGATTTGTATCATGCCGATGGCACACGGCCGGCGCGTCCGGTTTACCTAGCGGTTCGGTTATGCCGGGCCTTCAGCCGCTTCGGTACGCGTTTCGCACGCTCGCTAAGAGTCCCGGATTCACCGCAGTCGCCATCCTGACGCTGGCTCTCGGGATCGGCGCAAACACCGCCATTTTCAGCGTGCTCAATGCCGTACTGCTGCGGCAACTCCCCTATTCCGATCCGGACCGGCTGGTGCTGTTGTGGGGCCGCTCTGGCGATGATCCGCGTAGCCAGGTCTCATTTACCGACATGGACGACTGGCGCCGGCAAAACCACGTCTTCGAGGACGTCGCCGCCTACGAACATTGGGATGCCAGCATGGCGGGAGACTTCGCCCCGGAGCGCGTGCCGGGCATGCAGGTCTCCGACGGATACTTTTCCCTGATGCGCGGCACGCCGCTCTACGGCCGCGTTTTTCTCCCGGCAGATCAGATCGACGGAAGAGACTACGTGGTGGTGCTGGGCTACCAGCTTTGGCGGCGAAAGTTTGGCGGCGATCCCAACGTAGTGGGCCGTACCGTGGAGTTGAGCGGGCGGCCGTATACTGTCGTGGGCGTAATGCCCGCGTCATTCCGTCCCCTGCCCGCGAGCCTGGTGGGAAAACGCGCTGAGCTGTACCGGCCTGTGGCCGAGAAGCATGACGACAACGAACGCGCCTCGCGGCATCTGCGTGCCATCGCGCGGCTGAAGCCAGGCGTGACCACGGCCCAGGCGCAGGCGGAGATCGATCTGCTGACCAGGCGGCAGGAGGCCGAGCATCCGGAGTCGGACAAAGGCCGTGGAGTTCGCATCGTGACGCTGCGCGACGACCTGGTGCGCAATCTTCGGCAGGCCTTGCTGGTATTGCAGGGAGCGGTGTGCCTGGTGCTGCTGATCGCGTGCGCCAATCTGGCCAACCTGCTGCTGGCGCGATCGGCCGGGCGGCGCAAAGAGCTCGCCATACGCAGCGCGCTGGGGGCAGGAAGATTTGAGCTCGCCAGGCAAGCCCTGACCGAAAGCATGGTGCTGGCTCTGGCGGGCGGCGCCTGCGGCCTGTGGCTGGCATCCTGGGGCACGGCGCTGCTCCAAAAACTGGGGACGACCGTTATCCCCGAGCTGGCCGGCATCCAGCTTGATGCAAGCGTGCTGGTGTTCACCCTCGCGCTTACCCTCGCCACCGGAGCCTTGTTTGGTCTCGCACCCGCATTGCAAGCCCCGCCGGACGCCATCGAAGGTCTGAAAGCCGGCGGACGCAGTACCGGCGGTTGGACCGCCCAACGCGGCGTACGAAAGGCTCTGGTGATTTCGCAGATGGCCGTCGCACTGGTGCTGCTGGCGGGCGCCGGACTGTTGTTGCGCAGCTTCGCGCGCCTGCAAGGTGTTCAGCCCGGCTTCGAGCCGCGCAATGTCCTGACCGGTAGCCTGGCTTTGCCCGCCGTTCGGTATCCCATCGGGCCGAAGCCGGTGACGTTTTATCGCGTGGCGCTCGAACGCCTTCGACAATTGCCCGGGGTGAGCTATGCCGCGGCGGTGAACGTGCTTCCGGAGTCCGCCAATTTCGATACCACCGCAACACTGATGGAAGGGCTCAACGTGGCGCCCGGCGAAGAGCCCTATCTCGACCGCTACATTGTCACTCCCGATTATTTCCGTGCGCTCTCGATTCCGCTCGTTCGGGGCCGTCTGTTTACCGGGCGCGATAACGAGCAGGCGCCCCTCGTCGCGTTGATTAACGAAACTGCCGCGCTTAAGTACTGGCCCGGACGGGATCCGCTGGGAAAGCGCCTGCGGGTGGGCGGCTTCGACCTGCCTCTGGAAAAGGCGCCGTGGCGGACCATCGTGGGCGTTGTGCGAGATGTTTATCAATACGGGCTGGACAGCGGGCGGTCCGCGCAACTATATTTTCCGCACGCGCAGTTTCCCACCGGCTACATGACGCTGGTGGTGAAGGGCACGGGCGATCCCGCGCGATTGGTGGCCGGGGTGCGCGCGCAGATTCGCACGGTGGATAAAGATCAACCGTTATACGATGTGGCGAGCATGGAAGAAGTGATGGCCGATTCGATTGCGGGGCGCCGCTTCTCGCTGGTGTTGCTGGCGATTTTCTCCGGAATCGCTCTGGCCCTCGCGGCGGTCGGGATTTACGGAGTGATTTCCTATTCGGTGACGCGGCGAACGCAGGAACTGGGCACCCGCATGGCTCTCGGCGCCGGGCGGCGGGATATTTTCCGGCTGGTCCTGCGACAGGGTATGGCCATGATCCTGTGGGGCGCCGGCGCAGGAGCAGTGTCCGCGCTGCTGTTCACGCGATTTCTCGCCAGCCTGCTGTTTGAAGTACGCGCGACCGATGCGGCTGCCTTCGGCGGAGCGATCGCGGTACTGATCGGCGTAGCACTGGCGGCTTGCTTTTTGCCGGCCTGCCGGGCGGCGCGAGCGGACCCTATGGCTGCTCTGCGGTGGGAGTAACGGCCGACTGTGCTATCATCGTAATGACCCCTTAAAGGAGTTTAGTCATGATTGAAGATCTACTGCGACCCCAGCATCTGCTGTTGATTTTGGGGATCGGCTTGCTTTTCTTCGGCCCCAAAAAGCTGCCTGAGCTTGGTAAAGGATTGGCGCAAGGCATCCGCAGTTTCAAGGACTCGCTGAAGGGTCCTGATGTTCCCGACGAACCCACCGCGCCCAAGGCTTAACGCCTCAGCACTTCTTCAAAGAATGCCAGTGCACGAGCGTCGTTGGATTGACCCAGCCAGAACATCGCCTGCTTTCGCACCTCCGGGTTTTTGTTGGTCCGGGCAACCTGTATCAGCATCGGCACGCCTTGCCCGTCCGGAAGTTGCTGCAGCGCGAAGACAGCTTTCTTCTTAACCTCGGTATCCGGATCGCGGTCCAGCGCATCGGTAATCGCGCCTAGAGCCTGTTTTCCCGCCTTTTGTGCCAGCCAGAACAGGGCCTGCCCACGCACATGCCTGCTGTTATCGTTGTGCGCAACAGCGATCATGGTATCGATAGCGTGCGGCTCCCGGCTTACGGAGAGCGCGAAAATAGCCTTGTCGCGTATCTGATCGCTGGCATCCTCAGTCACTATCCGCCGCAGCGTCTCGTATCCGCGCGGTCCGCGCGCGGCGCCCATCCAGAAGATAGCTTTCTCCCGCAAAGATTCGGATTGCCCCGGCCCGGCGAAGCGCTCGAGCGCCGCATCAGCCGCGGCGTCCGCATGCAACGCGATCGCGGTGATCGCACCCTCGCGTACGTGGTCCCCGCCGCCGGCCGCCGACGCGAGCGACGCCAGCAGCGCCACGCTCTCGGCCGGCTGCACATCGTGGATCCAGCGTAGCGGCACGCCATCCGCATCCAGCTGGCAATCGCCCGAAATCGCGCGGATCTTGTCCACCTGGCCGTGTTCGATGCGCAGCAGAACCTGCACCTGGCTGGGCGGTTCCAGGTGCACGGGCCCCGGCGGGAGAACGCCGTGCCCATAGTCGCAGTTCTGCTCGTGCCCTTTGACTGCCGGCACCGTGTAGCCCACCCACGCCGGCTGCGGCTGTGCTTTCAACTGCTCGCCGAAGCGTTGCTCGAGCGACTGCCCCTGCGCCAGACCCGCTCCCACGGCCAGCGCCATGCAGACAATTCGTCTCATTTGTTCAGCAGCTCCATCATATAGTCAGTGCCTTCCTTGGACCCCATCACTGCCAGCTTGCTCACGATAGCCTTCTTCATTTCCGGGTTGTTTTCCTTCCGCGCCAGATCCACCAGCGCCTTGGCGTTGCCCTGTATGAACAGCGCGTTGATGATTTCGCCGCGCAGGGCCGGATCGGATTCCGAGCTATACATCGATACCAGCGCCGGGCCGGTGTGCTCGCCGCCCATCAGGCCCAGGCTGTGTATGGCGGCCCTTCGCAATCTGGCGTCCTTCTCGGTGCGGGCGACTTCGATCAGCTTATCGCTATTGCCCCCGATGAACATGGAATGCAGAATGGTTTCCTTCACCTCGACCGAGGGCTCCGCCCCGTAGAGCTGCCAAAGCTCGGCCTGGCCGCCGCTGATGCCAAGCTGATGGATAGCCTCCATGCGCAGATCCGGATTCTTCTCCGCTTTAGCCGCCTGCAGCAGATGGTCCCGGTCGCCTGAAACCATGAAACTGTGCAGTATGGCGCGCCGCACGTTGTTATCGTTCGAGCTGGTATACAGATCGGATAGAATCTGCCGGTTCTCCTTCGAGCCCATGATGCCCAGGTAGTGGATCGCCTTCATCTGCAGATCGGGATTGCCGTTGCCGCGCGCCACTTGTGCGAGGATTTCGTGCGCCTTCGGCGAGCCGCTCTGCGCCAGCACAAAAAGTGCCCGCTCCTTGAGCTGGGGAGACTGGTTGCCGTGCAGGAATTTTTCGAGCATGGGCAGCGCGCGCTCCGGATCGCTGTTCATCAGGCCGTTGAGCGCCATCAGCTTGAGTTCTTCATCGGGCTCGGCGTCCGGGTTGACCTTCTGGCCGGAGGCCTGGTGCACCTCGAGCTCGAGCGCTTTGGCATCGTCCAGCCACCGGCTGTTGGCGTAGGCTTGCCGCAGTCGGCCGAGGGCTGTCAGCGCTTCCTCGCGCCGGCCGAGCTTGTTCAGCGCGTAAGCCTTCCAGTAAAGCGCGCCATCCGCCCGCGCCCCATTTTCCGCGGCAGCTTCTCCAAAAGCCTCCACCGCTGCATCCCAACGGCGCGCGTCGATGGCGCTCTCTCCCTTGGCGTAAAGGCGGTCTTCATCCGATCGTTTGGAGGCGGCTTTTTGGGCCATGAAATCGGATTGCGCAAGCTGCGCGAGCTGCCCTCGCATCAGTCCCGCCTGCGCCAGCGCCGCGGCTATAGTGATCAATACACGTAATCTGTACATTTTGTTTTTTCCTATAAACTCTTCTGGCCGGGATTTGCCGCGGCCCTTTCCTCGCGATGGCGCACGGTCGACCCCACCACACGCACCTTAAACAAGATGCCATCGCCTTCAATGCGCTGCCGCAGCTTTTTGACTTCTTCCGGAGTCAAATGCGCCGGACCGTTGGCGATTTCGAGCAGCACCGGCTCGAGATCATCCAATACTCCGGCGACGCTCGCGTCGCCCGCGCGCGCCGCCGTTTGCCGGTACAAGCGGTTGGCGGCCACCAGATCCCCGGCGCGCTCCTGCTCAGAGGAAATATCCAGCGCCTGCCCAGGACGCGCATTCACCAGCTCCACCAGCACCATCTGCGAACGCTCCAGGTGATCGCCCACCGCCACCAGCAGGATGCGCTCGCGCACCTGCCCGGCGGATGCCATCTGCGAGGACGGCTTGGGATAATAGCGCCCCGCTACAAATGCGGCCACTAGCAGTGCGGCCATCGCCGCGGCCGCCGCCCAGTGCCGTATCGGCCACCACAGCGGGGCGAGCCAACGCGCGCCAAAGCTGCCCCGCGGCCGGAGCCTGGGTTCGAGGCGTCGCCAAACCTGCGCGCCGTAATTGGCCGCGCGCTCCGGCACCGGCGCCGCATCCACTATGTTCAGCACGCGCTGCAGATTGGCGTACTCTCCGCGGCATGCTTCACAGGCGTCCAGGTGCTCGCGCACGCCCGCCGAGCCGTCCACTTCGCCGTAATAATACAAAACCAATTGCTCTTCAGTAAGGTGATTCATTTATGCGTTACTCACCAGGGGCTCGAGCTCCCTGCGTAATTTCTGAACCGCCCGGAAGACGCTGTGCTTGGCCGCATTCGGCTGCACCCCCAGCGTGCGGCTGATGTCTTCAATGCACATGCCCTCGTAATGCCGCAGCACGAACGCCGTGCGCTCCATCTCACTCAGATCGTTCAAGGCGCCGGCCACCCGCCGCTCCACTTCGCCGCTGAGCGCCAGCCGCTCCGGCGTGGGCCCCGCATCCGGCACGGACTGCATCGGATCGAGCGCGCCTTCTTCGGCGCTTTCCTGATTCTCGCTGCGGCGCTTGCGCGCGCGGATCAGGTCCAGCGAACAGTTGGCCGCGATGCGGTACAGCCACGTCCCGAAGCTCGCCCGTTGGTCAAATTTCGCAAGTTGCCGGTACGCGCGCATAAACGTCTCCTGCACCACATCCTCAGCGTCTTCCTGATGTCCCGTCATACGATAGGCGAGACGGAACAGATTGCGGCTATGGCGCTCTACCAGCACGCGAAAAGCGCCGGAGTCTCCATCCCGCGCCTGCGCCACTGCCACGCTGTCGGTCAATTCCATCAAGCTATCCTTTAGACTGCCAGGCGCAGGCCCGGTTAGCTGCCCCTAACCATAAAGCCCTCCACATGATACGATGCGCCCATGTTTCGACTGGCAGCCCTTTTCGCGCTGGGGTGTGCGGCGTCCGCGCAACCCACCCTCTCCGAGCTACTGGAAAACAAAACCCTGGCCGACTTGCGCCGCTTCGACGAGAACTTCGATGGCGCTCTCGGCGTGGCGGCCATCGACCTGAACAGCGGGCGCCTGTTCGCCCTGCACGGCGACACTGTCTTCCCCCAGGCCAGCGTCATCAAGATACCCATTCTGGCGCGCATGTTTCAGGCTGCCCGGGCCTCGAGATTTCACCTGGACGACCCGGTTACGCTGCATACGGGCGACGCCGTGGGGGGCAGTGGACGCCTGCAGGAGCGCCTCAAGACCGGTTCCCTGACCCTGACCGTGCGCGAATTGATCGCCGCCATGATCGAGTCGAGCGACAACACCGCCACCAATCAGTGCATCCGCATGGTGGGCATGGAGAGCGTGAATCGCATGATGGACGAGTTGGGCCTGCCGCACACCCGCCTGCGGCGCAAAATGATGGACTCAGCCGCCGTGGCGCGCAGCGACGAAAACGTCTCCACGCCCGCGGAGATGGCCCGCCTGGTGGAGATGATTTACCGCGGCAAAGTCGTCGACCAGGCCGCTTGCCAAGAAATCATCGAGCTCATGAAGAAGGTTTCCGGCGGCATACACGAAGGCCTGCCGCTCGATATCGAAACCGCTTCCAAGATCGGCGAGCTTCCGGGCGCCCGCGGCGAGGCCGGTATCGTGTTCTTGGAGGGCCGCCCTTTCGTGCTCAGCGTCATGTCGGCCTTCATCGACGACCGCCGCTCGCCTGTCGCGGAGCTGACCCGCATTGTTTATCGCTATTTCGACAAGCTCGCCCAGGCCAATGCTTATGGCAACCGGTTACGCTAATCTTCACGCTAACCGGGGTTGGCGCTTCCCACCGCTTGTACGCCTGCCGGAACCGGCGCCAGCATCTGTTCCTTGCGTATGATCAGCGTCGCCGTATTGAAGCTGGCCACTTCGAATCCGTGGCCGTGGGTGATGGCGTCGGTCGGACATGCCTCCACGCAGTAGCCGCAAAAGATACAGCGATTGTAGTCGATGTTGTAGACCTTGGCGTAGCGCTCGCCGCCGCTGATGCGTACCTTCTGCGTGTTCTCGGCGGCCTCGATGTAAATGCAGTTGGCCGGACACGCCGCCGCGCACAGAAAGCACGCCACGCACTTTTCCATGCCGTTTTCGTCGCGCTGCAAAACGTGTACGCCGCGGTAGCGATCCTGAACCTTGGGCGGCTCGTCGGGGTAATTCTCTGTCACCGTGGGAGACATCATCTCCTTGAAGGTGACGCCCATGCCCTTCGCGAGCGCGGCAGCCGACCCCAACAGGTCCTCCAGTTTGTTCGCCATATCTCTATTCTAACCGGGGCTCCCGCCGGGAGCCTAGTTTTTGGAGCCTCAACCCGATTTCCATTCGGGCACTCTCTCGTCTGCCCGGAACGGCTGTACACCGGCCTGCGCGGCGATGGTCTCCAATTCCCGCTTGTTGAAACCCTCCATGCTCCACGCGATGGTGCCATCGCCAGCCACCAGGAACAGCGAAGGCACGTGCGAGATGCCATACGCATTGCTCGCCGGATAGCCGCTTTCCCCGGTATCGCGCAGCATGGGAAAGCTGATGCCGAACTCCGCGACGAACTCCTGGGTGGTCTCCGCATCGTCCTGCGACACGCCGTAAATGGAAAACGACTCCGGCGTCCGTCCGCGCTGTATGCGGTCGAGGTAAGGCAGGGTCATCTGGCATACCGGACAGGTGCTCTTGAAGAACACCAGGAGAACCGGACCATTGGCCAGCAACTCTCGCAAAGTCCGGGTGCCGCTTTCGAACGCCAGCTGGAAATCCGGTGCGCGCTGGCCGGCTTGCAGGATTTCATTCTGCCTGGCGGCTCCCATGCGTGCCGCTAAACCTTCTTAAACGCCAGCACCGCGTTTAATCCGCCGAACGCAAACGAATTGGAGAGGGCATACTCCGCTTGCGCCGGCCGCGCGCGGTTTGGAATGATGTCCAGATCGCACTCCGGATCGGCCATACGGAAGTTCGCGGTGGGCGGCAACACGCCTTCGCGCAGCGCCAGAATGGCAGCCACAGCTTCGAGCGCGGCAGCCGCTCCGAGCGCATGTCCGTGCATCGATTTAGTCGAGCTGATCGCCAGTTTGTTGGCGTGCGCGCCGAAAACACTGCGTATGGCGGCCGTTTCGGTCGGGTCGTTGGCGGCTGTCGCGGTGCCGTGCGCATTGATGTAGCTGATCTGTTCGGGCTCGATCGCAGCGTCGCGCAAAGCTCCCCGTATGGCCCGCGCCGCGCCTTCCGCGGATGGCTGCGTGATGTGGCAGGCGTCGGCGGACATACCGAATCCCACCAGCTCGGCGTGAATACGCGCCCCGCGCGCCTGTGCGGCTTCGAGCGGCTCGAGCACCAGAATGCCCGCGCCTTCCCCCAGGATCATGCCGTGCCGGTCGCGCGAAAATGGCCGGCAGGTGTCCGGCGAAACCACCCGCATCGCCTCCCACGCCTTCAGGATGCCGAAGCTGAAAGGTGCTTCGCTGCCCCCGGTAAGCGCCAGGTCCACCATCCCGGACCGCACCATCCAGAACGCCTGGCCGATGGCGTGCGCCGCCGAAGAGCAGGCCGTCGAAATCGTGAAGCTCGGCCCGGTAATGCCGAATTCCATCGAGATGTGGCTCGCGCCCGCATTGGACATGGTCTTCGGAATGGTAAGCGGATGCACCCGGTTGTGGGCCAGCTTGTAAACTTCTACAAATCCAAGGTCTTCAGTGGATTGGCCGCCCACGCAGGAGCCCGTGATGATGGCCGTGTTCTCGCGCAGCTCCGGAGTCCATTCGATGCCGGCCCCGGCCACCGCCTCGCGCGCCGCGATTACCGCGAACTGCGCGAAACGGTCCATGAAATCGGCGCGGCGGTCCTCGAAATAGGGCTGGTGGGAATAGCCGCGGACCTCCGCTCCATTCTGAAATCGCATGGCAGTGCAATCGACCGATTGGAGCGGCCCGATGGCCGGGCGGCCTTCTATCAGGCTGGTCCAGAAGTCGCAGGCGGTGCGGCCCGGCGCGGCGATCACGCCCAGGCCTGTGATGGCGACTCGTCGCATGTTACTGAGTGGCCGGCGTGCTCGCCGACTTGGCTGCCAGCAGTCTTTCCACTCCCGCCACCATCTGCCGCACGTTGCGGACGCTCTTCACTTCTTCGTCTGGGATGTTAATGTCGAATTCATTTTCGAGAGCGAACAGGACCTCGACCGCGTCCATCGAATCGATGCCCAACTCCTCAAAGGTGCTGTCAATAGTTACCTGCTCGTCGGGAATGCGCTTGGATGCTGCGATTACCTTCCGGACCCGCTCGATTATTTCATCGGACATAATAAACGGCTAACTGTTTCAAATTCGTATCCACGGTCCCGCAATACCGGGATCATCCGGTCTAGAGCGGCGATCGTCTCGCCTATCTCGGGATTCGCCTGAAGCTCGCGCCCGTCGTGCAGACAGAGGATGGCACCGTTGCTCACCTTGGGCAACATCCGGTCCACTATGGTATCAGCCTTCCGCTTCCAATCATATCCAATTATGGTCCACATCACGCCCTGCAGGCTCAACCGCCGCTGGGCTTCGCCAAATCCGAACCAGCGCGCGCCGAAGGGCGCTCGTAACAGCGTTGGCGCCCAACCGCAGGCGTCCGCGATGGCCCGCTGGGCACGTGTAAATTCTTGCAAAATAAAGCTCTGCGGGCGCATGCAAAACAGCGGATGGGTATGGCTGTGATTGCCGATCTCGTGCCCGGCGGCATGCACGGCGCGCGCGATTTCCGGCAAGCGCTCCACATTGGCGCCGATCTGGAAGAAGGTCGCAGGTACTTGATATCGGTCGAGCAGTTCTAGTACGCGGACCGTGCCCTCGCTTGGACCGTCATCGAAGGTAAGCGCGATGGCTCGACGGCCGGACGGCCCCCGCCACACCGACGGTGCGAAAAAGGTGGACGACCGGCCGCGCACCGCCCATGCCAGAAACGTGGCTCCGCAGGTTGCCGCGCCGGCGGCCTCAGGGAACCAGCCCATTGATCTCCCGCAGCCCCTTGACGTCGAACTTGGGCTTGCGGTCGTAGGTCATCAGACCGTTGATCTCCTGCTCGACGTCGGTCAGTTGCGTGTAGCACAGGCCGGCCAATCCGGGAATGCGCGCAATGGCGCTATAGAGCCCGCGCAGCCTCTCGAGCGCGGAGTCGGCCGTTTTTTCCACACCCGAATATCCCCACGCTTCGGCCGGCGCAGCGTGGCCCGGCGGGATGAACGCAATGCCGCCGAATTCGGAAAGCACCACTGGCGAGCCGTTATATTGGTAGCCCGGAAGAAGCGCGGCCCTGCCGTCGTCCGGAACGGCGGACCCGGGCTTGCCCACGTCCTTGTACTTTTCGTAGAGCAATTCGCCCGTGCGCGCGTAGTCGTGTATGGCAAACAGATCCGTCGTGCTGGTGTGTTCCCAACCCTCGTTGTCGATTGCCAGACGCGTGTCGTCGAGCGAGTGTGTCAGTGCGTAAAGCGACTTCAAATGGTTCTGCTGCCGCGGCGCGCGCAGATCGGGAACGCCCCAGCTTTCGTTGATAGGCGCCCAGATGATGATGGCCGGATGATTGTAGTCGCGCTCTACCGCCTCGATCCACTCATGGGTGAAGCGCTCCACATAGCCGTCATCGAACTCATACGCGTTGGCCATTTCGCTCGAGACCAGGAATCCCATGCGGTCGGCCCAATAGAGATAGCGCGGATCTTCCAGCTTCTGATGCTTGCGCGCGCCGTTAAAGCCCATCGCTTTAGCCATGCGTATGTCGTACTGGATGGCTTCGTCAGTGGGCGGCGTCAGAATGCTTTCGGGCCAGTATCCCTGGTCGAGCACCATCTTCAGAAAGGTGGGATCTTCGTTCAGCAGCACTTTTCCGTGCTCGGCGGCCACCCTGCGGAAACCGAAATAGGAATGTACCCGATCGAGAAGGGCGCCGCCGCGCCGCAGTTCGAGGATTACATCGTACAGCCGGGGTGAGTCCGGCGACCACAGGCGGGGCTCGCCGATCGCAAGCAGCGTCGTAGCGCGCGTGCCATTCGTGCGGCCCGTGGCTGACGCCGCCGCCCGCCCTTCGAAGCTGGCTGCGGCGGTGACTTCCAGATCCGGCTGCGGCCGTGCCACCGTCCACTCCAGGCGCACAGTTCCGTCCACCGCGGCGGTAATCTTTACGTGCTCGAGGTAACTTGCGCCGGCCGCCTCCATCCACACCGGTTGCCAGATGCCGCTCGTGCGCGTATAAAAAATATCCTTCGATTTCGGCTCCCAATACTGCTTGCCGCGCGGAATGGTGCGGTCAGTAGGCGGGAAGTGCGACCTTACCGTCAGGACGTTGGCGCCCGCCTTGAGCAACGGCGTTACATCGAGCGTGAACGGCGTATTGCCGCCTTCGTGCCCGCCGGCCAGCTTCCCGTTGATCCACACCAGAGCCCGGTAGTTCACCGCGCCGAAATGCAGCAGCACGCGATGCCCTTTCCACTCTTCCGGAATGCTCACCGTGCGCCGGTACCACAGCCATGGATGAAACGAAGTATCGCCGATCCCGCTCAGACGGCTCTCAAAACAATAGGGGACTATTATGTTGCGGCTAAACGGCGCGCCCGCTGCCCAACCGGCATCCAGACCGGCATCGGCGTCGTCGAAGGCGAACTCCCAGCTCCCGTTGAGGCTCACCCAGTGCTCGCGCTCGAATTGCGGCTCCGGATACTCCGGACGCGGCACGGCTGCGGCGCACCATCCGGACCAAAACACCAATAGTGCGGCAAGTCTTCGCATGGCGTAATGCCCATTGTAGTGCTTCCGAAGAGATGCCGAATCTCACTGGCTACGCTCAATGGCTCAATAGCGCGATCAAGATAATAATGGGGATGGGCACGCCCAGCACTAGCAATATAATCGAACGCATAATAATGGCCTCCTCAGGCTAGACGATCGCAACATGATCCCGCTGCCCGCCCCCTAGGGTCGCGGCGAAGCTCGCACAAAATGCGCCTATCAACAGGGCCAGGAATGTCCAGAGCAAGGTGTGAGCCACGGTTTTGCGGGCCGCTTCGGCGGTCTGTTGCGCTCTCTCAAAGACATCCGATACCCGCTTATCAGCCTCGGGTTGGCTGAGCCCCGTTCTGGCAGCTACCAATTGGTCCAGGTAAGTTTTGTCCGCCGCCGGAACAGCTCCATCGCGAAGTGCGTTCGCCAGAATGCGCCCGGCCTCGCTGCGCGTCGCGTTGTCGGTCAAGTCTGTTTTCGCGCTATCGGAACGAAACAATGTATCGACGAAATAGGCGTTGCCATCGAGCGCCTGTCCCTCTCGCGTGTCCGCTGCCCTGTTCAAAGCAGTCGCCGATACGCTGCCCACCATAGAGGAAGCGGCACTGGTCAGGAAAGCCGCCGCGATCACCACAGCTACTGCCCAGGAGAGAAAACCGTGGGCGGTGTCACGAAAGTAGACTTCGTCGGTATGCACATGCGTCCACTTGGTGCGGAGACGTCCGGCGAGATAGCCGCCCATGGACGAACTCATGATTTGCATCAGGATCAGCCACGCGATAGCGGCCTTGCCGATAGTGGCCGGGGACGCTCCGGAGTTCGACCAAAACGAAACCGAAGAAAGGCCCAGCCCCGTGCCCAGGGCCAGCAAGATGAGCGTTAAGGCCGCGGTTACAAACCCTCCGGCAATTACCGCTGCCCAAGACACGCCTGAGGACTTAGCCTCATTGCTCACAGGAGTCTCGATAACGTCTGCCGGATATCGACCGGACGATTTTGCTGGGATGATCTGTTCCATTTAGTGGCATCGCGCCTGCGTTGCGTATAAGCACGCGACACTCCAAACAGGAGAAAGGCCGCTGGTGCGGTTACTCAGCTTTTTCTCGTAACCGGTAGGTAAAAACTGCGTCTGCTCTTACTCTTTGAGCTCGACAATTGTCGCGCCGGCGCCTCCCTCCTGCTGCGGCGCCTGATAATACTTCTCCACGTGCGGATTCAGCGCCAGAAGCTCCCACAGGACCTTCTTCAGAATGCCCATGCCATGGCCGTGTACGATGCGCACGCGGCTGGCGGTGGCCATCACAGCGCGATCCAGGAACTGATCCACGTTGTCGCGGGCTTCTTCGGCGCGCTGGCCGATCACGTTGATCTCCTGGTGCACCGGCGTCAATTCCGGCGCCGGCCTGAAGCTGACATTCTTCGGCAGCTTGGCGACCGCCGGAGTATTGGGCAGCACCTCCAGCACGTCGTCCACGGAAACCTGCATCTTCATGAAGCCGGCTTCCACTTCCAAACGGTCTGCAGCCAGTATGCGCCGGACCCGCGCCGGCTCCCGTATGCCCTGTAGCCGCACGCGCGCGCCTTCCTCGATGGTGGGCCGCCGCAGTTCCCCCTGCCGCGCATCTTCCTTAGTGGAAAGCACCGTGGTGCGAAACTCCTCACGCAGCTCGCGCTTGGTCTTGGCCACACGGCGCTGGGCCTGCTCGGCAGCCTTGCGCTGCCCGGCCACTTGCCCGATCTGGTCGATGGTTTGCTGCGCCTGCTCCTCAAACTTCGCCAGTACCGCTTCGGTGCGGCGCTCCAGCTCCTTGAGCTTTGCCGTTTCCCGCCGCTCCCACTCGCGGGCCAGCTCCTTTTCGCGCGCGGCTAGCTCCGCTTGCTGCCTTTGGAAGTCCGCCTCCAGTGTTCGCACATCTTTCAGCCGCTGCTGCAGCTCGCTCAAAAATCGCGCGAGATCCCGCTCACGATCGCTCAGCGATTCGCGCGCGCGCTTCATGATATCTTCGGGCATTCCCAGGCGCGTGGCGATGTCGAGGCCCGCCGATTTGCCCGGCGTGCCTATGTCGAGCGTATAGGTCGGCTCCAGCGTCTGCTCGTCAAAGCCCATGGATGCGTTGAGCACCCCGGGGGTATTCGCCCCATAGATTTTCAGCGCCAACAAATGCGTGGAGGCCAGCGTATAGGCGCCCGCGGCGCGGAAATGGTCGACGATGGCTACCCCCAGCGCGCCTCCCTCTTCCGGATCGGTGGCCGCGCCCAGCTCGTCCAGCAATACCAGCGAATCCGGTGTCACATCGAGCGCCATCTCGCGTATGTGCGAGATGTGCGCCGAAAACGTGCTGAGGCTTTCCTGTATCGACTGGTTGTCGCCGATGTCCGCCAATACCTGGTCGAAGATGGGGAACTCTGCCTCCGCGGCCGGCACCGGCAGTCCGGACTGCGCCATCAGAGTCAACAGCCCCGCCGTTTTGAGCGATACCGTCTTGCCGCCCGTATTCGGCCCGCTGATCAGCAATGTCTTGGACCGCTCATCGAGCTCCAGGCTGATCGGCACAACCGGCTTGCGCCGGCGGCGGAGCACGTCTTCGAGCAAAGGATGCCGGGCGTTACGCAGCAGCAATCGCGCGCCGAAGCGGGGCATCGCGCAGTCGAAGTCGATGGCAAAACGCGCCTTGGCAAACAGCATCTCGAGCTCGCCCAGAGTGCCCATGGTTTGCCGGATAGATTCGGAATAGCCGCGCAGCCGCCCGGTCAATTCGCGCAAAATGCGGTGAACTTCCTGCATTTCTTCGTCGGTAAGCCGCACCAGTTCGTTGTTCAGGTCGATGGTCTCGAGCGGCTCGACGAACAGCGTGTGGCCGCTGGCGCTGGCGGCATGGATCACGCCATCGATCTTGCGGCGCTGCCCGGCCACGATCGGCACTACGAAGCGCTCGTTACGTATAGTGACGAACTCTTCCTGCAGCACGCCTTCTTCCTGGTGCGTCTTGAGGAAGCGCTCGAGCGAGCTTTGTATGGAGTGGCGCTGCCGCTCGATATCGCGCCGCAGACGCGCCAGGGCGACGCTGGCATGATCCGCCACCGATCCGTCCGGCAGTATCTTGCCTTCCAGGTCTTTGAGCAGCGCGCGGAAATCTCCCATCAGTTGCGCGCGCCGGCCCAGGCGGGGAAAGCGTTCGGCCACCGCATTTAAGATGCTCCTGGCATCGGTCGCGCGATCCAGCACTCGAAACAGATCGAGGATTTCCTTAGCCTCCAGACTGGCGCCTTCGATGCGCAGCTTGTGAACCGCCTCGGTGAGGTCCGGAATGCCGCCGAAGTCGATGCGTATAGCCGCGCCTCGCGCGCCCGGTTGCGGCTGTGCTGCCGCACGCAGATAGGCGACCGCCTCGCCGGCATCGGCAATCTCGTTGGCCAACAGCGCCGCGTCGGTGTGTGGCGCAATTCGCGCGAGCTCCCCTTTGCCGGGCGGGCTCGAAACATAGCGCCCCAGCAGGCTGCGGAGCGCTTCGTATTCCAGAATGTCGGCGCTGGTGGCCTTCATGTATGCATCCTCACACGAGCTTATACCGTCGCCGTTCCCGATAGCCCTTCTTAATCACGGGCAAGGTGCCCTCCGTGATCCGGAAATCGGGAAGTAGCCGGCGCGGCACCCACCCCACGCGGCTGACGTCGTCGGCTGCCGCCAGACTTCCACCCGTGACGCGGCAGATGTAATCGATCAGGACGTAATGATATTCAGGCGCGCCTTGAGGGTCGCGCATGATGCGCTCGAAGATTTCGAGTACGCCCAGCGGCTTGATTTCGAGGCCGGTCTCTTCGCGCACCTCCCGCATGATCCCTTCCTCCAGCGTTTCCCCCGCTTCGAGCACACCGCCGGGCAGCGACCAGTAACCCTTCAGCGGCTCTTTGCCGCGTTCCACCAACAGGATTTTGTCACGGTCGAACAGCAGCGCTCCCACGCCCAGAATGGGTCGCTGCGGATAGCGGCGATCGTCGCCCGGGCCGGGGCTAATACGGCACCGCGCCTTTCACGTCCAGGCGCACGCGATAGAGCGACGTTCGCGCGGTGATGTACAGGGTTTGCAGATCGGGATCGCCGAAAGCGCAATTCGAAGGGGTTTCCGCCAGCGGGATAGTCGCCAGCAGCTTGCCTTGCGGGCTGTATACCACGATGCCTTTGGCCGCCACGTACAGGTTGCCTTTCTCGTCGGTGCGGATGCCGTCCGGTATGCCTGCGATGCCGGAAATAAACACGCGCTCGCCGGATACCTCTCCGTTGTGGTCCACGTCATAAGCGCGGATGTTACGCTCATCGGAGTTAGCCACATACAGAATACGTCCATTAGGCGAAAGCGTGATCCCATTGGGCCGCCCGGCCGGCTTGGCGATCATGGACAACTCACCTTTCGGCGCGATGTGATATACGCCGTAAAAGTTGAGCTCCCGTGTGTCGGCCTGGTTACCGAAAGCGGGATCGGTAAAATAGGCGTGGCCACTCTTACCGACCACAATGTCGTTGGGGGCGTTCAGGCGTTTGCCCTGCCACTTATCGGCCAGCACTTCGATATGGCCCTTTTTGTCGGTGCGCGTTACCCGCCGGCCAAAACTCTCACAGGTATAAAGCCGGCCCTGCGCATCGAAGGCATTGCCGTTTGCCCCGTTGGACGGCTCGCGGAAAACCGGATAACCCTCGCCGGGCACATACTTCATGATCTTATTGCCGGGAATGTCGCTGAACAGCAGGTAACCGTCGCGGGACCACGCCGGCCCTTCGGTAAAACGGAATCCGTGGGCGGCCTTTTCCACTTGAACCTCTGAGAAGTCCTGCGCGGCAAGTGGCAATGCCACCAGCGCCAGAACCCAGGCCATCATCGATTGCCTTTACCCACCACTTCCAACTGGTTATTCACATCTTTCACGCCGGAGACCTTGTGCGCGATTTTGGCCGCCTTGCTCTTCTGTTGATCGGTCTCTACTTTGCCGCGCAAAGTAACAACGCCCTCTTTAACCTCCACCTCCATGGCGCCGCCTTTGACCACCTGATCGTCGGCCAGCTTGCGTCGGACGGTGTCATAAATCTGATCGTCGGAAACGTGCTTTTCCGAGGCCCATGCGCCCGCGGCCAAAGCAAGAATAACGAGTAACGAGACGAGAGTTTTAATTTTCATCTGTTCCGGCCATTGTACGCCAGTCGAGCGCCGCCAGGAAGTCTGGTTTCTCGCGCCAGCCTGGCTTCGCCTTCACGTGCAGCTCCAGGTAGATTTTGCGTCCGAACAGGCGCTCCATCTCTTCGCGCGCGAGCGTGCCGATATGCTTCAGCATGCTGCCGCCGGCGCCGATGATGATGCCCTTCTGTCCGCCGCGGTCCACATGGATGGTGGCATAGATGCGAATCAGCGTGGGCGTATCTTCCCAGGAGTCCACCCACACCGCCACCGCGTGCGGAATCTCTTCGCGCGTGGCTTGCAGGATTTTCTCGCGGATGAACTCGGCCGCGAGAAAACGCTCCGGCTGATCGGTGATGTGGTCCGCGGAAAAGTAAGCCGGGCCTTCCGGTAGCCTGTCCACCACGGCCTTGCGCAGCTCGTCGACGCCCGCGCCCGAGCGGGCGGATATGGGTATATATTCGGCGAACTCGTAGAGCGCCCGGTATTGCTCGATCAGCGGCAGCACCGCACCCTTGTCCTTACCCAGCAGGTCCACCTTGTTCAACACCAGCATTGCCGGTGTGCCGGTCTTTTTGACCAGATCCACGGCATGGCGGTCTTCCAGGCCGAATTTGCGCTTCACATCCACCAGGAACAACAGCAGATCGCGCTCTTCCAGAGCCGCGCGCACCGTATCCATCATGCGTTTGTTCAGCAGCGAATCGGCTTTGTGAATCCCGGGCGTATCCAGAAATACGATCTGCGCTTCGGGCAAAGTCAGCACGCCTTGAATGCTGGTGCGCGTGGTCTGCGGCTTATCGGCAACGATGGCGATCTTGGTCCCGATCAGCCGGTTGAGCAGTGTAGATTTACCGGCGTTGGGACGGCCCAATATGGAGACGAAGCCGGATTTCATTGCGCCACCGGCTGCGAGCGGCGCACCCGCACCTGCGCCACCCGCAATTCATCGCTTGCCAGCACGTCGATGTGGATGCCGTCGCGCTCCACCGATTCGCCCGGCGCGGGAACCCGGCCCAGCCATTCCGTCACCAGGCCGCCCACCGTTGTAGACTCAATGTCCTCTTCCGGGTGGAACTCCAGCAGATCCCCCAACCGCGCCACATCGAAGCTGCCTGAGACGATGAAGCCGCCCTGACCGTCCTCTTGCACATCGGAATCCGGCTCGTGCTCGTCGCGAATCTCTCCCAGGATTACTTCGACCAGATCTTCCATCGTAGCGAGACCGGCGGTGTTGCCGTATTCGTCCACTACGATCACCATGTGGGTGTTGTCCTGCTGCATCTCACGCATGAGATCGTGGACCGGCTTGGTCTCGGGCACGAAGCGAATGGGACGCATCAACTCGCGCACCGTGCGCCTGGCGCGCTCCGCCTCATCGAGCTCGAACATATCGCGCACATGCACGAAGCCCACCACCTGATCGATGCTTCCCTCGTAAATAGGAATGCGGGAATACTGTTCGTTGATCACCAGTTCGCGCAACTGCTCGAGCAGCGCATCCGCCGAGATCGCCACGATATTGGGCCGCGGGGTCATCACCTCCCGGACGATCTTATCGCCGAACTCCACCACCGATTGAATCAGCTTGCGGTCTTCTTCCTGGATCAAGCCTTCTTCGGTGCCTGCCGAGATCAGCGCTTCGATATTCTCCGCTTGCGTGGGCGGTTCTTCGACGCCATTGGTTACATCGGTGAGCTCGACCAGGGATTGCAGGAAGTCCAGCACGGCCACGCACGGCCTGGCCAGCAGACCAATGCCGCGAATCAGCCGCGCTATCGGCGCCAGCCACCGGGCCGCCGTGCGGCGATAGAGGATCTGGGGGAACACGTAGGCCACCACGATCATCGTCAGCCAGGAGGCCATAGCCGTCTCCCCGACCGCCGGCCATGTCCACGCTACGCCATCGGCGAAGAGCAGGAAGTAGAGAATGGCGAGCAGCACCATGGAAGTGTGCTTTACCACGGAAAACGATCCGGCGCCATCTTCCGCTTCGAAGCCGATTTTGTCCTCGAGCGTCTCCCGGAAAAATTTGATGGCGGGGAGATCGCGCGTCCGCAGGCGCAGGCTCTCGAGATACAAAAGCTGCACAAATGTGACCAGGCCCAGCAGCACCGAGCAGAGCGCAATCAGCAGGACCAGCGCGGCCGTCATGCCCGCACCCGCTCGATCAGGCCGGCGGGCAGCGCCAGGCGTATGCGCCATTGCGCCTCGGCGCGCGCCATCTGGCCGCCATCGGCCTCGTGATCCATGCCCATCAGGTGCAGCACGCCGTGCAGCATGAGGATGCGGATTTCATCGTCAATCGAATGTCCGTATGCGCCGGCCTGTTCGCGGGCCCGCTGCGCGGAGATGGCGATCTCACCGAACCAGCCGTCCGCGGCCGTCTGGGAACCCTGCTCCGGAAACGACAGCACATCGGTCGCATAGTCCTTACCCAGAAAGTCCCGATTGAGCCGCCGCAATTCCCGGTCGTCGGTGACCAGACACTGGAAGCCCGCGCCATCGGCAACTTCTTCGCGCAAAACTTGGGCGAAGCGCTCCAGACTGCGGCGGTCGAGTTCCGCCGGAGCCCGGCGGAACAAAACTATATGGTCGCCGGAGGTAGACATGGAGTTGCTGCGGCAGCCCCGTTTTCGGCAGCCGTCTCCGACGGCGATTCGGTCAGCTTCAGGCTAAGCTGGCGGCCCGCGCCAACGGTTTCGTTGTAGCGCTCATAGGCCTTTACAATACGTTGCACCAGGCTGTGGCGCACCACATCCCGCTCGTCAAACTGCACGAAACTGATGCCTTCCACGCCGCGCAGCACATCCAGCGCTTCGATCAGCCCGCTGCGCTTGGCATTGGGAAGATCGATCTGGGTAATGTCGCCATTCACCACCATTTTGGAGTTGGCTCCTTGGCGGGTCAGGACCATCTTCATCTGCTCGGGGGTGCTGTTCTGCGCTTCATCGAGGATGATGAAGCTGTCGTTCAGCGTACGGCCGCGCATGAAGGCGATGGGCGCGACCTCGATCGCATTGCGCTCCAGCAGCTTTTCCACTTTATCGGATTCCAGCATGTCGAAAAGAGCGTCATATAGCGGGCGCAGATACGGATCCACCTTCTCCTGCAGCGTGCCCGGCAAAAAGCCCAGGCGCTCGCCGGCTTCGACGGCAGGCCGCGTGAGGATGATGCGCGAGACTCGCTTGCTCAGCAGCGCCGAAACCCCCATGGCGACCGCCAGGTAAGTCTTGCCGGTGCCCGCCGGACCCACTCCGAAAACCAGGTCGTTGCGCTCGATAGCCTCCAGGTAGCGGCGCTGATTCACCGTTTTCGGCGCCAGCATTTTCTTGCCGAAATTGCGCTGCCGCCCGCTCTCGACCAGTCCGCGGAGACTTACTTCGCGATCTTCTGTAACTACGCGGAGATAGCTCTTCAAATCGCCGTTATTGAATACGTGGCCTTCGCGCACCAGCGCCACGTACTCTTCGAGAATGTTGGCCGCCCGCGAAACCGAATCCGCCTCGCCTTCAATCTGCAATAGGTTGTCGATCAGTTGAGTGTGGACCTTCAGGCCTGCTTCGATCAACCGCATATTTTCATCGCGGGTGCCAAACAGGCTCTCGATGCCTCGGCTGATTTGCACGCTGGCTTTCATGTAGGCAGTAGCTCGGTACCTCCGAAGGCGGAAGAAAACGGGGAGGGTAGAACAATCCGGAACGGGGTGGTAAAAACCATCCTCGGTCATTATATCAAATGGTGTACTAAGCTGTAGCGATATGCGTATGACTGCGATGTTGGCCGCGGCCACAGTTTTCCACGGATGCCTCTGCGCGCAGGCTCCCTTTAGCCTGGAACAGGTTCTGAGCGCTCCTTTTCCGGCTGACTTGACCGTATCGCGCGCGGGCGGCAAGATTGCCTGGGTTTATAACGCCCGTGGCGTGCGCAACATATGGGTCGCTGAGCCGCCTCAATATTCAGGCCGCAGGATTACCGCCTACACGGAAGACGACGGGCAGGAGCTCTCTGGCTTATGTTGGACTGCCGATGCGGGCGGGATCGTGTACGTGCGCGGCGAAAGCGCCAACAGCGCAGGCGAGTATCCCAATCCGTCGAGCGATCCCAAGGGCGTCGAGCAAGCCGTGTGGGTGGTTCCCCTCGCCGGTGGATCGCCGCGGATGATAGGGGAAGGCAACTCGCCGGCGGTGTCGCCGCGCGGGGGCCAGGTGGCCTTCCTGCGCAAAGGACAAGTCTGGTCTGCGCCGCTCGATGGCAAAGACAAACCGCAGCAACTGATCCACGCGCGCGGGCAAAACAGCGACCTGCGCTGGTCCCCGGATGGCGCCCGATTGGCCTTCGTCAGCAACCGAGGCAATCACAGCTTTGTGGGAGTTTACGACCCGGGCGCCGCCACCGTCCGCTACCTGGATCCCAGTACCGACCGGGACGTTTTTCCGGTCTGGTCGCCTGATGGCCGGCGCATCGCCTTCGTGCGCCTCGCCACCGCCGAGCACGAGGATTTTGCTCCGCAGCGCAGCGGTCCGCCGTGGTCCATTCGCGTGGCGGATGCCGATCGAGCGAATCCCGGTGTGGCTGTATGGAAGGCGGAGGAAGGCGCCGGCAGCGTCTTTCGCGGATTAGCGGCCGGCGCGCAGTTGTTCTGGGCCTCCGGACGGCTGGTATTTCCATGGGAGCGCGATGGCTGGCTGCATCTCTACTCCGTGCCTGCTTCCGGTGGTGACGCGACGCCGTTGACCCCTGGCGCCTTTGAAGTGGAAAACGCATCGGTCGATCCGGAAGGCAAACAGATGGTCTACTCGTCCAACCAGGGCGATATCGACCGGAGGCACATCTGGCGGGTGGCGGCCAATGGCGGCGGACCGGTCGAGTTGTCCGGCGGCAGCGGACTCGAGTGGTCGCCCGAAGTCTCGAGCGGCGGCGCTGTGGTCTTTTTTCATTCCGACGAGCGGCGGCAGGCGCGCCCGGCCATACGTCTGGCTTCTGGCGAAGTACGCGACCTGGCGCCGGAGGCGATCCCTGCGAGTTTCCCTCAGGATGCCCTGGTGATACCGCAACAAGTGATCTTTTCCTCCGCCGACGGCATGGAGTTGCACGGCCAGTTATTCCTGCCCAAGGCGGATGGCGGCCAGCGGCATCCGACGGTGGTGTTCTTTCACGGTGGATCGCAGCGCCAGATGCTTCTAGGCTGGCATTACATGTTCTATTACAATAATGCCTACGCCCTCAATCAGTATCTGGCCAGCCGCGGCTACGTAGTGCTGGCGGTGAACTATCGCAGCGGTATCGGCTACGGACTGAATTTCCGCGAGGCGCTCAACTACGGGCCCAGCGGCGCGAGTGAATTCAACGATGTATTGGGAGCCGGGCTGTTTCTCAAGAACCACCCCGCGGTGGACCAGGCCCGCATCGGGCTCTGGGGCGGCTCGTACGGTGGTTATCTAACTGCTTTGGGGCTGGCGCGTGCATCCGATATGTTCATCGCCGGCGTGGACATGCATGGCGTGCACGACTGGACGGAGGAACTGGGTATTTCAAAGGAAGATGCCGCCGGACGCCTGGCCTTCAACTCTTCGCCGATGGCTTACGTTAACGGCTGGCGGTCGCCAGTGCTGCTGGTTCACGGCGACGACGACCGCAATGTTAATTTTCGCCAGACCGTTGAACTGGCCGAAGCTTTACGCGGCCGTGTACCGGTCGAGCAATTAATCTTTCCGGACGAAATCCACGATTTTCTGAGGTACGCGCATTGGCTGGCCGCCTACGAGGCCGCCGCGCGATTTTTCGACGCGCACTTGAAACCAACTACAGGCAAACCACAATAAATTCAAAACGCAATCGGTAGGCGTACTAGAACGGTACCCTACATGCGCAACGTCCGCAGCAGGAGCCTCGTCTGTATAACAGGAAGGGTTTTATGAATTCGATGACCGATCAACTTGCCTCCCTTCAGCGCATCGCGGATTTCTCGGCGAGATTGCGCGGGCATAACCCGGGAGCGTGGCGCGCAAGCGAGGATTCGGCGGTCGCGAGCTGTATACATTGTGGACGCGAACTGCGCATATACTGCTCGCTGATCGAGCCCGATATCGACGGCTCCGCCCTTGAAGACTACTGCGTCCCACGTGCCGCCGAGGCCGCTTAATCGCGGGTTAAGTTACTCATGGCGCAGCGCGACCATAGGGTCCACGCGGGCCGCGCGCCGCGCCGGAAAGTAACAAGCGAGTAGCGCGACTGTCGCGAACACCGCCACCGCGCCGGCGTAGGTGACCGGATCGGTTGCCTGCACGCCGAACAGCAGGCTGGCCAGCATACGAGATAGTGCCAGCGCCGCCGCTGCTCCCGCCAGGATTCCGATAGCTGCCAACGTCATCCCGTGTCCCGCCACGGTCCGGAACACATCGGCGCCATTCGCGCCCAGCGCCACACGGATGCCGATTTCCTGAGTCCGCTGGGTAACCAGATACGAGAGCACCCCATAAATTCCCACACAAGCCAGAATTAATGCCAGCGACGCGAGGCCGCCCAACAATGCAGCCTGCACGCGCCGGTGCGCCACTTCGTGATCGAGAAGGTCATCGAGCGTCATCACGTTCGAGACCGGCTGGTCCCGGTCGATGGACCATACCGCTTGCCGCGTTGCAACCGCCAGGCCCAGCGGATCGCCGCTGGTGCGAATCGCCAGATCGCGCGGCACCATCCAGTTATCCTTCGCCTGCCAATACGGGAAGTACATCTCCTGGTGAGCCGGCTCATTCAGGCGCATCTGCCTCACGTCGGCAATTACACCTACGATACGTCGCCAGGCGGTTTTGTCTTCCGGCGCGCCGAATTTGAAGCGTTTCCCAAGGGCGTCCCCGTTCGGCCAGAACCTGCGTGCCAGCGTTTCGTTGATGATCCCGACCGGGGGCGCGTCCTGCCCGTCGCCGTTGTTAAAGAACCTGCCGCGGCGCAGGGGAATCCGCATGGCTTCGAAGTAGCCTGGCGTCACCACGCGGTTGTTGGCGTCATAGTTAAAGTCGGGAGGGAGCGCGATTCCCTCCGGCGTGAAGCTATTGGTGCCGCCCTCCCACGTCAGGGGCAGCGCGCTGGTGAAGCCGGCGACCTTCACCCCCGGAAGCGCGCGGACCCGTTCGAGCACCCGCTCGAAAAATTCGGAGCGCCTGGCAAAGTCGCCATACCTGGTGCGCGGGACCTCCAGGCGCACGGTCAGGACATGGTCTGCGCGGAAACCGGGATCGAGTCCCCGCAGCCGGGCGAAACTTTCGAGCAGCAGCCCCGACCCGACCAGCAGCATGAGCGAAAGCGCCACCTCGCCTATGACCAGCAAATTGCGGAAAATCCGCCGCCGTGGTCCCGCGCTTCCGCGGCCGCCTTCCTTCAGCACTTGATTCAAATGCAGCTTGGAAACCTGCAAGGCCGGCGCCATTCCAAAAAGGAAACTGCTTACCAGCGAAATCAGGACTGCGAAACCGAGCACGGGCAGATCGAGCGTGAGCGATACCGTACGCGACAGATCCACCGGAATCAGATTCTTCAAGAAATTGAAACACCAGTCCGCCAACAGGATCCCCAACAGCCCTCCGCCGGCCGCCAGCAAAGCGCTCTCGGTCAGCATCTGCCGTACGATACGCGCGCGGCCCGCCCCCAGGGCCGTGCGCACTGCAATTTCCCTGTGCCGGCCGGTAGCGCGCGAAAGCAGGAGATTGGCGATGTTGGCGCAGGCAATCAGCAGGACGAAAGCCACCGCCGCCATCAGCACAATCAATCCGCTGCGCGCTTCACGCGTGTAAGTATCGCGCAGCGGTTCGGCGAAAAAGCGCTGGATCTCCGCGTTCGTTTTGGGGCGCTCCCGCGAGAGCCGTTTCGACAGCACCTGCAACGCGGCGTTGGCCTTGGCAACGGTCATCCCTGGCCGGAGTCTGGCCACCACATTCAGGTAATGCATTCCGTACTCGGCCAGTTGCTCCGGCGTGAAAGCCATCGGCGTCCAAATCTCTGTATCGCTAAACGGATAGGAGAATCCGGGAGGCGTCACGCCCAGCACGGTGTACTTCTCGTTGTTCAGCAGGATCTCGCGGCCAACCAGGCTGCGCTCGCCGCCGAATCTTCGCATCCACAATCCGTGACTGATCAGCGCGACATGCGCCGCTCCCGGCCGGTCTTCATCGGGCTGGAAAACGCGGCCCAAAGCCGGCTTCACGCCGAGCATCGAGAACAGATTCTGGGTGACCGCCGCGCCCTGCAATTCCTCGGGGTCGCCCGTGTGCCCTTCCGGTCCTCCGGTCAGGCTAAAAACGGTCTCCTTAGTCGCGGCGCTATCTTCGAAGACCTCTGTCTGCGCCCTAAACTCGGCGTAGTTGCCGGGCGACGGCGTGTTGCGAGGGAAACCTTCCTGGCTGATGTCTTCAAGTACCGAGACCAGGCGCTGCGGCTCGCGGTAGGGCAACGAACGCAACAGCACCGCGTCCACCACACTGAAGATGGCCGCCGTCGCCCCTATGCCGAGTGTCAGCGTCACCAGCGCAATGGCGGTGAAGCCGGGACTGCGAGCCAGCAGCCGCACACCATATCGCAGATCCTGGAATAATGTCCCCATACAGATGAGACGGCCCGCGCCCTATTTCGATTGTACCGGCGCAGGCTGCTGTTGGGTCATACAGTGCAGCGTCCCCAATCCCCAGACCAGCTCGACGGCGTGGATGCCGGTAACTACGTGGCCGGGAAACAGGCGCGCCAGCGTATTCAGGGCAATGCGGTCGTTCGGATCGTTGAACGTAGGCATCAGCACCAGGCCATTGGCGATGTAGAAATTGGCGTAACTTGCCGGCAGCCGGCGGCCGCTGAAAACCAGTGGAGCGGGCATGGGCAGCTTCACCACGCGCAGGGGCAGCTTACGCAGGATTGCCAGATTTTCTCGCAATGGTTCGTAGTTGGCGTCGGCGCGATCCGGCTCGGAGGCAATCACCACGGTGTCGGCATTCACAAAGCGCGCCAGGTCGTCCACGTGGCCGTGGGTATCGTCTCCCGCGATGCCGTTACGCAGCCAGACGATCCGCCGCACGCCCAGATAGTCGCATAGCGCCCGTTCGATCTGGCGGCGGTTGAGCTGCGGATTGCGTGCCTGCACGGGGCTGAGCAGACACTCCTCGGTAGTGAGCAGCAGCCCCTTGCCGTTCACGTCGATGCTGCCGCCTTCGAGCACTAGCCCGGGCTCCCAGGCGGGTAGTTTCAGCGCGCCGGTAAGTATGCCGGGAATCGCAGCGTCATTGTGCCAGTCGTCGTATTTGGCCCAGGCGTTGAAGCGCCAATTGGTCAGCGCCACTTCGCCGGCGCGGTTCCTGACGAACAGCGGGCCATAATCGCGTGTCCAGCCGCGATCGGTCGGAGCGTGGAAAAATTCGACGGCATCGAGATTGGCGCCGCTCTTGCGCAACATGCGGCGCGCGCCCTCTTCCGCCGCGCCGTCCTGAATCAGAATCCGTACGCGCTCGACTTGGGCCAGCTTGCGCACGATCTCGGCGTATACCCAAGGGATGGGCGCGAAACGCCCCGGCCAATCGCCGCGATTGTGCGGCCAGGCAATCCAGGTGGCCTCGTGAGGCTCCCATTCGGCGGGCATGCGAAAGCCCAGGGCGCGCGGCGTGGCCCGCATCAGTCGAGTACGCGCCGCGTGATCGGGCCGTAAGCGTCGATGCGCCGATCGCGCAGAAAAGGCCAATTGCGGCGCACTTCTTCGATCCGCCGCGGGTCGCACTCGGCGATCAGAATTTCTTCGCTGTGGTGCGGCGCTTCGGAAATCACCTGGCCGAATGGTTCAGCGACAAAGGAGCCGCCCCAGAATTCCAAGCCGTGCTCCGGCGGACCCTCGTAGCCCACGCGGTTCACCGCCGCTACGTAGATGCCGTTGGCAATGGCATGCGCGCGCTGTGCCGTGCGCCAGGCATCGTGCTGCGCGAAACCGTACTGCTCTTTTTCGGCCGGATGCCAGCCGATCGCCGTCGGATAAAACAGGATCTGCGCGCCCGCCAGTGCCGCGAGGCGCGCCGCCTCCGGAAACCATTGGTCCCAGCACACCAGCGCCGCCACGCGGCCGAAGCGGGTATCGAACGCGCGAAAACCAAGATCGCCCGGCGTGAAATAAAATTTCTCGAAATAGAGCGGATCGTCCGGGATGTGCATCTTGCGATAGATGCCGAGCAGCGTCCCGTCGGCGTCGATCACCACGGCCGTATTGTGATATACCCCGGCAGCGCGCCGCTCGAACAGCGAGCCAATGATGACAATGCCCAGCTCGCCCGCGATCCCGCAAAGCGTGTCGGTGGAAGGCCCCGGAATGGGCTCGGCCAGATCGAACAGATCGGCGTCTTCCTGGCGGCAGAAATATTGGGAGCGGAACAGTTCCTGCAGGCACACCATCTGTGCGCCCCGGCCGGCGGCCTCGCGAATCCGCCAGATCGCCTTGGCGAGGTTTTCGTTGGGGTCCACCGAGCAGGCCATCTGGACCAGCCCGATGCGAAATTTGGCGGCGTGCACCAATCTATTTTGACAGACCGCCGCTGCGATATCATCATTGCTTCGCTCTATGAGACCAAGATTTACTGTCGCCGCGCTCTGTCTGGCTGCCGCCTGCCACGCCGCCGTCCCGACGCCCGCACAGCATTTTGGCTTCACCCCCGGAGACGATTACAAACTGGCGAATTCGGGCCAGATTTTCGATTACTTTCATAAGCTCGCTGCAGCCAGCGACCGCCTCCATCTACAGGAATTCGGCCGCAGCTCGGAAGGCCGGCCTATGTACGTGGCTTTCATCTCCGCGCCCGAAAATCTGAAAAAGTTGGATCGATATCGCGAGATCAGCGCGCGGCTGGCGCTCGGAAAGGCCACCGCGGACGAGGCGCGAGCGCTCTCCGAAGAAGGCCGGGCGATCGTCTGGATCGACTCCGGCCTGCACGCCACCGAAGTCGCGCCCGCGCAGCAGGCGCCGCTGCTTGCCTACAAAATGCTCACCGACGATAGCGCCGAGGCGGAGGCCGTCCGGCGCAACGTGATCCTGATGCAGGTGCCCGTGATCAACCCGGATGGCCTGGACATGGTGGCCGACTGGTATCGCAAGAACGTCGGCACGCCCTACGAGGCCGCCCCCATGCCATGGCTTTTTCAGAAATATGCCGGGCACGATAACAATCGCGACTGGTTCATGCTCAACCTGGATGAGACTCGCCACGTCACGCGATTGCTGTTTCGCGAATGGTTTCCGCAGATCGTCTACAATCAGCACCAGGCTCCGCCTTTCCCCGCGCGCATTTTCGTTCCGCCTTACGCCGAGCCGCTCAATCCCGATATTCCAGCGGCGGTGATGGAAGGCATCAACCTGCTGGGTACTGCCATGCGCGAACGCTTTGCCCGCGAGGACAAACCGGGCGTGCTTTCCTACTTCGGATTCGACGCCTGGTGGAACGGCGGCCTGCGTTCGGCCCCCGCCTTTCACAACATGCACGGAATCTTGACCGAGACCGCCGGCAACAGCTACGCCATGCCCAAGATCTACCAGGCGCGCGATTTTCAGGCGGCCTTCGGAAACGGCGCCGCCACGCGCGAGCCCTCCATGTTCTACGCGCGGCCGTGGATGGGCGGCAAGTGGAATCTGCGCGACGCCATCGAATACATGCTCACCGCGGATATGGCGATCCTGACGCAGGCAGCCGCCCGCCGCAGCGATTTCCTGCTGAAGAGTTTTCAAATGGCCCGGCAGTCGATCGCGGCCGGCACGGCCGGGCGGCCCTACGCCTACGTGCTCGCGGCGCGGCAGTGGGATTGGCCGGTGGCATGGGATTTTCTGGAACGGCTGTCCCTGGCCGGGATCGAGGTGCGGCGCGCGCGTGCGCCTTTCCAGGCGAACGGCAAGTCGTACCCCAAGGCCACGCTGGTGCTTCTCGCCGCGCAGGCCTTCCGCCCCTATCTGATGGATCTGCTCGAGCCGCAGCACTATCCGGAGCTGAAGGAAAAGCCCTACGATATTACGGGCTGGACGCTCCCTATGCAAATGGGCGTGGCCGTCGATCGCCTGGAAGAGCCCTTCGCCGCGGACCTCGAACCCCTCAGCGAATTTCGGCCGCAAGGCGCCGTCGAAGGCCGGGGCGCGGTCCTGCTGCTCGATCATCGCGAGAACGACGCTTTTATCGCCACGGCTTTTTTTCTCGATCGGGAAGGAACCGTGCGCTGGGCCAAGGATGGCACCATCTCGGTAGACAGCGCCTACGTGGAGAACGCCGCCCGCGCCGATAATTTCGCGCACCAGTTCAGCGTCAGCGTGACTCTCGCCGAAACCGCGCCCAAGCCGGCGTACGAATTGCGCCGCCCGCGTGTGGGGCTGTATCAGCCGTGGACCGCCAATTCCGACGAAGGCTGGACCGAATGGCTGCTGGACCGCTATCGAGTGCCCTACACGCTGGTACACAATGACGATTTCGCCAAGGGCGAGCTGCGGCCGCGCTTCGACAGCATCATCATTGCGTCGCAAACCGCCACATCCATTCTGAACGGCTGGCGCAACGGCGAGCTTGCCGCGCACCGTGAAGGGACCCAGTCCGAGGTAGTGGTCGAGCGGCCCGAGTACGCGGGCGGCATCGGACCCGCCGGCGTGACGCATTTGCAGAAGTTCGTGCGTGACGGCGGCACGCTCATCGCACTCGATACGGCCGCGGATCTGCCCGTGCAATTCTTTCCGCTGCCGCTGCTGAATGTGGGCGGCGCGCCGTTCTCCTGTCCGGGATCGCTGCTGCGCCTGACAGTCGATACTGCGCAGCCGCTGGCGTTCGGCATGCCCAAGGAGGCTATCGCGTTTTCGACCGGCGGCGAAGCTTTCGAGATCAACCTTGCTCCCGAATACAACCAGGGCGATCGCGAAGTGCGCGTGGCTGCGCGTTTTGCTACGCACGATCTCCTGGCCAGCGGATGGGTATCGGGAGAGAAGGCCGTGCTCGGCAAACCGGCGCTGGTTGAAGCCCGCTTCGGCAGCGGGCGAGTGGTGCTATTCGCCTTCCGGCCGCAGTTCCGCGGTCAGCCTTTCGCTACATTCAAGTTCCTGCTGAATGCGGTTTATCTGGCGTCAGCCCGCGCGCTATAGCCCGTTTCGCCGTGCATGATATTTTAGGTGGATATGGTAAATCCCTATGCCTCCCAACTGGGCACGCTCGATCCGCTCGAAGTGATCGAGGCCACGCCCGCGAAGCTGCGCGCATTGGTGCATACGATCGGCGCCGGGCGTATCGAACAACCGCGCGCGCCGGGCAAGTGGAGCGCGCGAGAAATCGTCTGTCACCTGGCCGATTGTGAGATCGCATTCGCTTTCCGGTTGCGCCAGACGCTCGCCGAAGAACGCCACGTGATGCAGCCGTTCGACCAGGACGCGTGGGCCAAAAGATATGCCGGCTATAGCGCCCAAGAGGCGCTGGCCATGTTTGCGGCACTGCGGCAATGGAACCTCGCGTTAGTGCGATCGCTCAGCGCCGCGGACCGTGCGAAGCCCGTGAATCACCCCGAACGCGGCGACATGACGCTCGAAACCATCGTCGAAACCATGGGCGGCCACGATCGCAACCACCTGCAGCAGGTCGAAGAAATTGCCCGCTAGCGATGCCGCCGGAACCCGCCATCCTCACCACCACAGTAGGCTCCTACCCGATTCCGGACTGGCTGGCGGCACTGCCCAGCGAGCAGGCGCGCCTCGACGCCACGCGCGTGGTCTTCGACATACAGCGTCAGGCCGCCATCGATCTTCCCACCGATGGCGAACTGTACCGGTTCGATGTGAACCATCCCGATACCAACGGCATGATCGAATACTTCATACGGCCTATGGCGGGCGTCCGAAGCCAGGTGGGCCGCAACGATCACGAAGCTTTTGCGCGCATGAACACCATGCGGTTCCGGCGCAAGGCTGCCGGCGTCGTGGAAGGGCCGCTGGGCGAAGGCTCGCTCAATCTGCTGGCGGATTGCGAACTGGCGGCCGGCGTGGCGGGCGGACCCTTCAAGTTCACCGTCACCAGTCCGTACATGCTGGCGCGCACGCTGCTCGACAGGCACTACGGCGGCTTCGAAGACCTGTTGATGGCCCTGGCCAGTGTGCTGGCAGAACAGCTAGCCGGGCTTCCGTGCGAGTGCCTGCAGGTGGATGAAGCGAATATTCCCGGCAACCCCTCGGACGGCCCCATGGCCGCGGCCGCCATCAATCGCGTGCTCGATGGCTTCGCCGGGACGCGCGCTGTGCACCTCTGCTTTGGCAACTACGGCGGGCAGACCATCCAAAAGGGCGAGTGGCGCGCGCTCGTCGATTTCCTGAACCGGTTGCACGTAGATCACCTGGTGCTCGAGATGGCGCACCGTTCCGCGGCCGATCTGGAAGCGCTCCGCGGTGTAGACCCGCGCATTCGCCTGGGCATCGGCGTGGTGGATGTGAAGGTGAACCACGTGGAAACGCCCGGGGAGATCGCCGCCGCTCTGGAGCGCGCCGAAAACGTACTGGGACGCGGCCGTGTGGGCTGGATTCATCCGGACTGCGGTTTCTGGATGCTGAAGCGATCCGTGGCCGACCGTAAGATCGCAGCGCTATCCCAGGGTCGCGACCTGTATCTGGGGCGCCGATGATTGCCTATGCCGATGATTGCCTATAAGGATCGCGCTACCGGCGCACAAATCTGGCAGGTGACCGAAGGCCCGGCCATCAGCCATCCCAGCTACTTTCTGCAAAGCTCATTTTTTCCGGGCGGCCGCGAGATGTTCTTCACGTCGTATCAAGCCGGCTCGCCGCAGTTGTTCGAAGCTTCGCTCGATTCCGGCGAGACGCGGCAGATTACCGGTGGCGAGGCCATCCATCCCTTTTCGGCGGCGTTGCATCCCGATGGCGAAACGCTGGTCTTCACCCGCGGCGGAGGCTTGTGGGCCATTCATCGGCACACGCTCGAGGAGCGCTGGATCGCCGGCCATCCGGGCTCGCAGTTAGGCGAATGCTCCATCAGCCGCGATGGCCAGTGGCTCACCGCGGCATTCAAATGCGGCGCTCAATGCGGCCTGGTTGCCGGACGCTTCGATGGATCCGGCTGGCATACCATTCCATTTCCGCGCACCGTCATCCATCCACAATTCCATCCACTGGAGCCGGAATGGATCGAGTTCGCGGGCGACCCGGCTCCGCGTATGTATCGCGTCCGGCGCGACGGCGCGGGTTTGGAATGCCTCTACCAACACGGCAACGATGAGTTCCTGGTTCACGAAACGTTTCTCGGCGAAACCGGCGATCTGGTGTTTACGGTCTGGCCGCGCGCCGTGTGCCGCATGGACTGGACCACGCGCGAAATCCGCGCCATCGTGGAATACAACGCCTGGCACATCGCGCCCGACCACCGCGGGCAGCGTGTGCTGTGCGACACCAACCATCCCGACCAAGGCCTGCAGATCATCGACGTAGCTACAGGCGCGCGGCGTCAGCTTTGCTTGAGCGAATCGAGCAACCAGGGCACGCAATGGCGCCGCTCGCGCTACGCCCTGGCCGAAGATTTCGCGCACGCGCGGAACACATTGAGTTGGATGGAGAACGCCGCCGACACCGTGTATGGCCCGCAGTGGAGCCACCCGCACCCTTCTTGGTCGACCGACGAGACCAGGGTAGCCTTTGCCAGCGATCGTACGGGTACGGCGCAGGTGTACGTCGTGGAAGTTCCTGCCTTTCCATCCGCAATGTGAGAACGGGATCGAGCGCGGCCCCAAAGCGAGCCGACAACACCGCTATCCGGGCGAAGGCCGCAGGCAAGAAACCGTACCTCATGTTTTGCGCGATTGTCAATAGATAAGCTTGGTCGAAACTCGCGACGCATATTAGAACCTGAAATTCGCGCTATCATTGCTGCGCAATTCGCAAAGGGCGGGGGTCACGAGGGGCGGCCTGCCGACATAGCTACACGGATCACCATCGCTTCGGCAATCAACTGACGGAACTCGCTCTTCACGGTTATTGGAATCTTGCCTGAATGGGTGACCCTCAAACGTTCGCGGAAGGCACGTACCTCAGAGTGGGCGTAGTTCTCTTCCTTGGGGTCGTGTTCGACCTTCAACTCGTAGTCCTTCACGTTCCCCTGCTGGTCCGTGAAGGAGCGAGGCGTTGGGATCTTTGAAACTGGAAACTCTGCTACGCCGAGATGGAAATAGTTGGGAAAAAGAACGTCCCCAGGTTCGCTGTACTTACCGCGGTTAACTGAATCCTCCGGGAGCCGGATGTCGACTCCCTCGGGCGTGAACCAACAGGCCCAGTAACACTTATCCGATAGCCCGTGGACGCTCGCGCGCATGGCGCGATAGCGGGATATGAACATCACGACGTACCACGTTTACCGCGAGAGCAGAAAATGGGTAGGACACTGAACCGCGGAATCGCCTGTAATAAATGAGCGGAAAAGCGCCTAAATGGTGCGCCCGGAGGGACTCGAACCCCCGGCCTACTGGTTCGAAGCCAGCCGCTCTATCCAGCTGAGCTACGGGCGCAGTGCCATCCGCCAGTGTATCAGACCACCGCCAGCTGATGGTCCGGACATGCCAGATTTAACGACCCATACAGCTCGTCGATCAGCCCGGTCCCATGCTCCGCCAGAAATGGCAGAATCGAATACAGCCGCTCCTGCAAGTGCCGGTGCGGATATACCACGTTCGAAAGATACGCCGCGTCGCGGGTCACGCGCGCATCCCGCGCCATGGTCTCGCGGGCGATCTTGCGCTCCATTTTCGCGATCTGGTACACCATCTTCTTGCGGCTCTTTTCCAGCGCCGCGGCCAGACTCGCGTCGAAGCCTGACAGCTCGCTGGCAAGCCGGTCGGCCGCTTGCTCCACGGTCGCCTTGGTACGCGCCAGCGCTTCGCCTACCGCCGCCGGAATGAGCTGGGAAGCGATGCGCTCCCGCACGAAATCTTCGCCGCGTTCACAATCCGCCAGCGTCAGCCGGTAGCGCGCCATCAGCTTTCGGCCCCGTTGATCGATCAGAGTGAACCCGGAGCGAGGCAGCGCCGCCGGCATGCGGCCGAGGACGGAACGATAGATCACCTCGGATTGCGCCAGGTAGGCCAGCTCCGCCGGGCCGCCGATATAGGCCAGCGTGGGCAACATGGAATCCTGCACCACCGGACGCAGTAACGCGTTGGGGGAAAGCTCCGCCGCGCGATCCATCAATTCTTCCGTGGTAAAGCGCCGGCCGTTCAATTGATAATCGCGCCCGTGACGCCGCAAGGTGTAGCGGCGGCCGTTCTCCAGCAGGAAGACCAGCGAGGTGTGATCTTCCACGTTCACCTGCGCATGATAGCCCGCCGCCGTAAGCTCCCGGTTCCGCTCGAGCACCGCTGCGATCAACTCCGGCGCTTGCCCCAGGGCGGTGCGTATCGCCGGCGCGGCCAACTCGCGCATAGCCGGCGACATCGGATCCAGGTATAAAAGACCGTACCGCGCAAGCAGCCGTTTGAGCAGCGCGCTGAATCCCTCGCCCATGGTCGTGCCCGGCCGGTAGGCCTCTTCCGCGAGCGTGCAAACTTCGTCTCCAAAGGGCAGACCGTCCAGCGCCCGGCGCAATTCTGCCGTCGGCGGCGCGGTCAACACAAACTGCCCCACAGGCTCGCTCGATGCCGGCGAGCCCTCGATTTGTAACTTCAGCGGGCGATGCTCTCGATCGAAGACCCAGCAGTGATTGACTTCTTCAAAGTCATGGTCTTCGGTAGCCAGCCAAAAAACAGGCACCGCCGGGATGCCGCGCGCCGCCAGATCGCGCGTCAGCTTCACCGCCGTGAGAGCCTTGTAAATGGTGTACGCCGGCCCGGAGAAGAGCGCGGCCTGCTGGCCGGTAACAACTGCTACGGTGCCCTCGCGCGCCAGTAGCTCTAGAGACTCGCTATCGCCGTTCTGCTGCCGCAGCGCCGCAACCAGGGCCGCCCGCCGATCGGGCGCAAAGCGTATTTCCCCCGCGATCGCTTCGTAAATGCCCGGATCGCCCGCTATGTGGGGATAAAACGGCCGCAAACGCTCGGGATTGTAAACCAGATCCGCGAACAACCTGCTGGTATGCGGCAAATCCGTGTAGCGGATACAGGAACATTCCATGGGGGCGACTTAGAGATGATTCCGTTCTTCGAAAGATTCAGCCTGGCAGAATCTTCGATATGTCGTTGTACAGCACGAAGGCCACCAGCATCATGATGAACACGAAGCCGACCTTGAAAACGGCCTCTTTCACCGGCATGCTCAAATCTCTACGCATGAGCATCTCTATGAACAGCATAACGATTACGCCGCCGTCCAGGATGGGGATGGGAAGCAGGTTGAAGATAGCCAGGTTGAGGCTCACTTCCGACATGAGGCCAAAGAACATGTAAGGGCCTTCCTTGGCGGCCTGCCCCGACATCTGGCCGATGCCGATAGGACCCGTGAGCGTCTTGGGCGAGATGCGACGCTCGACGATGCCGCTCAATACCTGGAAAATTAACCCTGCGTTCTGCCGGTTGGCGCGCACCGATTCCTCCAGAGCCTCGGGAAAAGAGAGCCGCGTAATCCGGATATCCGGCTTGGGAATAATGGCCGCTCCGATCACATAGTGGCCCGGCCCGTCCTGGTTCGAGAATACGGGCTGAACACTTACCTGGCGAGTCTGGTTGCCGCGGCGAAACTGAATTTCCAAGGGCTTCCCGCCGCCATTGCGAATGACATTCTGGAATCCTGTAACCGAATGGATAGGATGCCCGTCGACGCTGAGAATTAAATCGCCCTCGTGGAGCCCGGCTTTCTGAGCAGGCATCTTGGCCGACAACTGCCCCAGCTCTACATCGCCCCGCCATACCCAGCCGGCGCTGCCTAGCCCTGAACGTTCATCGGTCACCGGCGTTACCGTGGTATCGAACTGCCTGCCATCGCGTTCGATGGTAAGATGCATCGGGCGCGCGGCACTGGCCCATTCTTCTGGAATGATGTCGTCCCAGGCGGGGTCCTTGTGCCCGTTGAGATTTACAATCTTGTCGCCTTCCTGAAGGCCCGCCTTACCCGCGGGAGAACCGGGAGAAACATTGCCGATCACCGCTCCGCCCACGATCTGCGGATACTTGACCATGTAGAGACTGGTCAGCAGGGCGACCGCCAGCACCACGTTCATGAATGGACCGGCAAACGCGATAATCAGCCGCTGCCAGCGCGGCTTGGCCAAAAACCCCCGCGGATCGCTGCTGCTTTCGTCCCCTGGCTGCTCGCCGGCCATTTTTACATAACCGCCGAAGAGCACCAGCGAGAAGCGATAGTCGGTCTCGCCCCTGCGGAAACCGAACAGGCGCGGTCCGAAACCGAAGCTGAAGGCCTCCACGCGAACGTCGAAAAAGCGCGCCGCCCAGAAATGGCCCAGTTCATGAACCAGGATCATTACTCCGATCAGAACCAGAAGCCAGAATACGTTTTGGAAAAATGCCATATCCGCTAAACCCTTGCCGGAACCGTGTGCGCTCCGGCCGCCGCCCGTTGCGCCACTAACTCACGTGCCAATGCACGCGATTCCTCGTCGATCCCAATAATTTCCGCAATACTGTGCGGTTGCCGGCCAGGCATTCGGCACAGAGTTTCTTCCACCACCGCCGCAATTCCGGGAAATCCGATTTCGCCCTTTAGGAAAGCTTCCACGGCGATTTCGTCCGCCGCATTCAGTGTGCAGGTCGCCGAACCCCCCGCCTGCTGGCAATCGTAGGCCAGCTTGAGGAGGGGAAACCGGTCGAAATCCGGCGGCCCGAACTCCCACTGGCGCGCCTGGCTCCAGTCGATCTTGGGCACAGGCGCCTGGCGCCTCTCCGGCCACGTCAGAGCGTATTGTATGGGCATCCGCATATCTGTCGCCGAAACTTGGGCAATAATACTGCCATCGCTATACTCGATCATGGCGTGCACCGTTGATTGTGGGTGAATCACCACATCCACCTCGGAAGGCGCAAAGCCGAACAGCCAGCACGCTTCGATCACCTCGAACCCTTTATTCATTAACGTGGCCGAGTCGATGGTGATGCGCCGGCCCATCTTCCATGTTGGATGATTGAGGGCTTCGGCCGGCGTCACCGATGCCATCGCTTCTTTCCCGGCGTTGCGGAAGGGTCCTCCCGACGCCGTCAGAATCAATTTGGAAACCTGGTCGCGGTTGCCGGCTCTCAGGCACTGGTGGACGCCATTATGCTCGCTGTCGATAGGCAGAAGTTCAGCGCCGCTTTCTTGAACTGCCTTCATCACCAGCCTGCCTCCGGAGACCAGCACTTCCTTGTTCGCCAGGCCCACCCGCTTGCCGTGGCGCACCGCCTCAAAAGTGGCTTCAAGGCCTGCCACGCCCACGATCGCCGAAACCACCATATCCACCTCGGAGGCCGTCGCTGCCTCTACCATGGCCGCCGTTCCGAAAGACAGCTCAGGCCAGTTTAGACGCGGCAACCCGGAGTTGGCTAGCTCCGCCGCCAGGCGATCCATCCCAACCGAGCTGGCCACGACCGCTACCTCCGGTTGGAACTCTCTGATTTGCTGTAGGATAGCTGTAGTATTGTGGCCCGCCACCAGCGCGTAGATATCGTAGAGGGGATGGTTCTGCCGGACCACATCCAAAGTGTTGGTGCCGATCGATCCTGTGGAACCGAGCAGAGTGAGGCGTTTCATTTCAAGCAGTTGCGCGGCTCCTGCCATCATAGCACGGCTTCCGTTTTAAAACTGCTTTGGGAAGAGCCTCTGCTTCCGCTTTAAAGACCCAACCCTTTCGGGCGCCGGGGAGGATTGCTTCAGGGGTCTTTATTTTAGAGGTTAGTCTCGCTTTGGTGGGAGTTGCCTCCCCGGCTTGATTCCAATATTAGAATATTCGTCTCCAAAAAGCAATAGTGTTTTTACTTTTTTCAAAACCCCGCCATCAAATGTAATGAATAGCACTAAAGAACTCTGGCGCAATTTTTTTGCGAACTGAACCCAATCTCCCGTAGCTTCTTGCAGCAAAAAGGCTTAGGAAGACTTCACGCAAGCTCCCCTGACCTCTACCCCTACCATGCCCTCCAGGACTTTGATGGTTGCGCTGATATCCTCTTCCCCATAGCCCTGGGCAATCGCCGCCATGAACATCTGGCGTGTAAGGGCCGTTAGAGGCACCGGTACCTGCAACTCATTGGCAGAATCCAGCATCAGCCCTATATCCTTGTGCATCCACTTCACGGAAAACGCCGGGTCAAACTCCCGCCGCAGCATCAAAGGCGCTTTAGCCGAGATTAGTCCCGACTTGGCGGCGCTGTTGTTCAGGATGTCGAGCATCAGGTCGGGGTCCACGCCGGCCTTGGCCGCTAGTACCATACCCTCGTTGAAGCCCTGTAGTAAATTCGAAAGAATCAGGTTTTGGGAGAGCTTCGCGTGCAGCCCCATGCCCGGGCCGCCGCAATAATAGAAGCGCTTGCCGATCGCCTCGAGATACGGCCGTACGCGCTCGAACACCTCGCGGCTGCCTCCGATCATGAAGGTCAGCGTACCCCCCTCGGCTCCGGGCTTCGATCCGGTGCAGGGAGCGTCCAGAAAGTCCACGCCCTTGGCCGCCAGCGCCTGGCCGATCTTGCGGCTCTCGCTGGGGGATACCGTGCTGGCGTCGGCTACGACTTTGCCCGGCTGGACGCCTTCGATGATCCCGTTCTGCCCCAGGATCAACTCCCGCGACATGGCCGTATCTCCCACGCACAGGAAAATGCAGTCCGCGTTTTCTGCGACTTCTTTAGGGGTCGCGCAAAACCGGCCCTTCTCCGCCTCGGCCAACTCCCGCGCTTTCCCCGCGCTATGGGACCACAGCGCCACTTCGTGCCCTGCGCGCAACAAATTGCGGGCCATCGGATAGCCCATGATTCCAAGTCCTAAAAAACCCAATTTAGCCATGTCAGGATTGTACGCTGCCAGCGGCATGTGCGACAATTGCGTTCCGATGAAGCCTGCCATATTGGTCACCAAGCGCATCTATCCCGAGGCAATCGAATACCTGAAGCAGCGGGCGGAAATAGACTACGAGGAGTCGGACGACGGCATCAGCGCCCCGCAGCTTGCCGGGCGTATAAACGGCAAGCAGGGTGTGGTCAGCCAGCTCACCGATAAGTTCACCGCTGACGTGATCGGGCAACTGCAAGGCATACGAGTCATTGCCAATGTCGCCGTGGGCTACGACAACATCGACGTTCCGGCGGCAACGCGTCACGGCATCCTGGTCACCAACACCCCCGATGTGCTCACCGATACCACTGCGGACTTCGCCTTCACCTTACTGCTGGCCGCCGCGCGTCGCGTCGTCGAGGGCCACCAGTACGTCCATTCCGGCCAGTGGACCAAGTGGCGCATCGATCTGCTGGTAGGCCAGGACATACATCACCGCACCATGGGTATCTTCGGCATGGGGCGCATAGGGCAGGCCGTGGCGCGGCGCGCGCGTGGCTTTTCCATGCGCATCCTCTATCACGACGCGCAGCCGGCGCCGGAGCCCATTGCGCAGGAGCTGGGCCTCGAGCTGGTCACTGCCGAACGTCTGTTGCGCGAATCTGATTTCATCAGCCTGCACGTACCCCTGCTGCCCGAGACGCGCCACCTGATCGGCGCTCGCGAGCTTCGCATGATGAAGCCCACCGCCATTCTGGTAAATACCTCGCGCGGTCCCGTGGTGGACGAGGCGGCGCTCGCCGAGGCGCTCAAAGAGCGAGTGATCGCCGGCGCGGGCATCGATGTTTTCGAGCACGAGCCGCAGGTCGAACCCCTGCTGCTCAAGGTCGAAAACGTAGTGCTCGCGCCGCACATCGCCAGCGCTTCGGTGGACACGCGGCGGAAAATGTCCATGATGGCCGCCGAGAACGCTATAGCAGCGCTCGAAGGACAGCGTCCGCCGAATCTCCTGAATCCCGAAGCGTGGGAGCGGAGCGAGCCGTGACGGCTTCGTGTTAGGCCGGCCCTCGCCCGCTGCCGTGGTTAAAACAGGCTGTCGCGGCACCGTTACGGCATCGGATCCTACAATATAGAGGACGTTGTGTTTTGTGGGAGAGGGGTTGACTCTGGCTCCGCGTGTAAGGTGGTTTAAGTTGACGGGACGAACGTAACTGAAACAGTGAAGGCTCCTTCGTTTCCGCTTGCGCAGCAGTCGTTGATACCCAGGAAAAGCGTTCCCGCCTCTTTCACCGTGATGGTTCGCTCCGTTCCCACAAAAAATAGGTCGGAAGGCAGGATGCCAACAGCGACGCTTCCTTTCGTACTATCGACCGCGCTGAATCCCTTAGACAGACACCGTGACTGCGGAACGAATGTACCCACCAAGCCATCCACATTGTCTACGGTTCCGCCTGAAATTCCAAGGGCTTCTTCTATGCGAGACTGAAGGCCCGTATAATTGTCACGCCATCAGGACCGGCGATTAGCGTGTTTACGTATGGTTGGTTGCCATCGACCGACGGATTGCCAAAATTTCCTACCGTATTTCCGGGCACAAAAACAGTGACCGTGTGGGCGTTAGCCGTCATGACCGCTGCCAACAGGAAAAGCACAGCTAGCAACGCGCAAGATTTAACCACGCGCAGGATTTTCAGCGCACTATCTGACGGGAATCGGCAGACAAACTAGGCTGTGTGGCTGCGGAGCGACGTCAGCGCTGCCTTTACGGTCACGTCGTACCACTGGCTTCCCCCTGCCCGACTCGCTTGCAACGCAAAGGTCCTCGCGTTTTGTAGTAAGGTGTGATAAAGGACATCATCACACGTATGGCTTGACCGGAACGCCTGGGGGCGGTACGGTGGCCCGAGAGGACTTTTACAGGGAGAATGGAAGGATGACCGGAATCCAGTTCGTGACCGATGCTAAGGGCCGCAGGACAGCGGTGCTGATTGACCTCAAGAAGCACAGCGCCGTCTGGGAGGATTTCTGGGATGGCCTGGTTTCCGAGTCGCGCCGCAAGGAGAAGGGCATTCCCTATGAGGAGTACCGGGCCAGACGATTGAAAGACCATCGGCCGCGTGGGTAAATACTCCCTCGAAATAAAGCCCTCCGCCGGGAAGGAACTGGACGCGCTGGACAATGCGCAGTTTGCCCGGATAGACCGCAAGATTATCGTGCTCACCGAAAATCCGCGTCCGCCGGGATGCAAGAAGCTCAGAGGGTACAAAGACCACTGGCGCATCCGCGTGGGTGATTGGCGGGTTGTATACGTCATTGACGATGCCGCCAGGCGCGTGAGCATTACCCGCATCGCTCACCGCAGAGAGGTCTACGAGTCGTGATACAGAGTGCAGCGCAACTCATCCCCTTCAAAGAACCGCGCTCGCTCGCGGGGCTGGCGGCGAAGCTGCCCGCCGTTTTTCTTCCGGATGAGAAAGCGGTGGAGACGCGCCACCTGATCGGCGCGCGCGAGCTTCGTATAATGAAGCCCCCGCCATTCTGGTAAATACCTCGCGCGGTCCGGTGGTGGACGAGGCGGCGCTCGCCGAGGCTCTCAATGAAGCGAGTGATCGCCGGCGCGGGCATCGATGTTTTCGAGCGCGAGCCGCAGGTCGATCCCCTGCTGCTCAAGGTCGAAAACGTAGTGCTCGCGCCCCACATCGCCAGCGCTTCGGTGGACACGCGGCGGAAAATGTCCATGATGGCCGCCGAGAACGCTATAGCAGCGCTCGAAGGACAGCGTCCGCCGAATCTCCTGAATCCCGAGGCGTGGGAGCGGAGCGAGCCGTGACGGCTTCGCGTTAGGCCGGCCCTCGCTAGGCATGGCGCTGGACGAATCGGCGGTTTAGTTGTACGGTTCCACAGTTAAACTACAGAACAGGCAAAGGCATGGACATCGTTAGCGTAAAAAGCAAGTTTCAGATTGTGATTCCGCAGCACGTCCGCGAACAGGCGCATATCGAGATTGGCGACTTCCTGGAGGCAGGTGTGGAGAACGGGAAAATCACCTTCACGCCCAAGCGCCTCGCTGACCGGCATCTGGCGGAAGGACTGGACGATATGAGGAAGGGCGGAACCCAGGGGCCTTATGCCAGTGCTGACGCTGCGATTGCCGCGCTCGATGCGCGCGCCAAACCCCATGCGAAAAAGCGCCGTCCATGAAACTGCGCTTTACGGAGAGAGCCGACAAGGACTATGCGGGCCTGCCGGTCATCATCCGCAAGGCGTTCGCCAAGCAACTGCGGTTCCCGCTCGCTGCGATACGATGGAGGCGAGCGCTTTGAAGTGGGAAGCGCGGGCACGAAACCCAGCTCCGTGCGGCCGGAAGCGATAGCGGCGATGCGCGAGCTGGGGATTGATATTTCCGGGCATTGTTCAAAATCCGTCGAGGAATTTGCGGGGCAGCGCTTCGATTACGTCATCACCGTTTGCGACAACGCGAAAGAAACCTGTCCGGTGTTCTTTGGGGCGGCAAAGCGCCTGCATCACAGCTTTGAAGACCCTGCGGCACTTTCCGGCCCTGAAGACGAACGGCCTGAACTGTTCCGGCCGAGCTCGCGTCTCTTCTAACCACTGTAAACCCCCGGCCGCGGCCCGATCACCCCGGCCGCACTCGGTCATGCTCTGTGCGAATGCTCGACTGCCGGGCCACACCAGATCTCACGGCGTCTCCCAACGTCCCGACTCCCCCGATCGCACCAGCGCATCGATCACCGCCATATTCCGTATGGCATCTTCGAGAGGCACCGGCACTTCCCCTTCCCCGCGTATCGCCCGCGAAAAGAGGTCGCCCTGAATGGTGTACTGATCGCAAACCGGAAACGATTCGGTTTCGACACCCGCTCCGAACAGATCCGAACCGTCGTCCACAAAGATCCGGCATGGCCGGTGATTGGGCGCGTTGAACGGGATTTCGATTTCGATGCGGCCTGCCGTTCCGAAAACTTGCATGCGCTGGTAGGGGACCAGTTGCGTAGAGCAAGTGAAAACCGACTGGCCGGAGGGGAAATCCAATATGCCGGAGGTCAGGCGGTCGATCTGCATTTCCGGGTCGCGCTCGATCAGCGCTATCGCCCGCCGCGGCTCCTCTTCGAAGAGGAAGCGCGAAGTATTGATGGGGTAGCAGCCGATATCCATCAGCCCGCCGCCTCCCCAGTCGCGCACGTTGCGGATGTTGGCAGCGTCGCGATTGAAGTAGCTGAAGAAACCCATGATCGAGCGCAACTTGCCTATGCGCCCGCCGCGGACCAGCTCGCGCGCATGCAGCCATTGCGGATGCGTACGCACCATGAAGGCCTCGCCGATCTTCACCCCGGTGCGGGCCTGAGCCTCGAACAGCTTGCGCGCCTGGTTGGCGTCGAGAGCCACAGGCTTCTCGCAGAGCACGTGTTTGCCGGCTTCGGCCGCGCGTATTGACCAGGGCACGTGCAGGTGATTGGGCAGCGGGTTGTAGATGGCCTCGATTTCCGGATCCGCCAGCAGATCCTCGTACGAGCTATAGGCCTTGGGAATGTCCAGATCGGCAGCCGCCTGCTCGGCCTTGTTCGCGTCGCGGGAAGCCACGGCGGCGATCTCGCAACACTCTCCCCGCTGCATGGCGGGGATTACTTTTTCGATGGCGATCTTGGCGGTGCCCAGCACCCCCCAACGGACTTTGCGTCCCATTGGCATCCTCCAAGGTTCACAATACAGCATTCCGAAACGCCGCATGCGATATTGGTCGTAATTGGCTGGAGAACGACAGAGAATCGTAGTGCTGGTGGGCTTGCCCGGATCGGGTAAGTCGACGTGGCTCGCACGCCAGTCCATCGGCGCCATCTCCTCCGACCGCATCCGTCAGGTGCTGGCCGACGATCCCACCGATCAGACCATTCACGCGCGCGTCTTCCTGACCGTGCGCTACCTGCTCCGGCACCGCCTGGCGATCGGGCGGCCGGTCAGCTACGTGGACGCGACGCACCTGACCCCCGACGAACGCCGCCCTTATCTACAACTCGGCCAATGGTACGGGTGCGACGTGGAAGCCCTGTACTTCGATGTTGGACTGGCGGTTTGCCAGGCAAGAAACCTGGGCCGGGAGCGTGTGGTGCCCGAGGAAGCTATGGAGCGCATGGCCCTGAAACTCTCACCGCCGGAAATGGCGGAAGGTTTCACCAGGATCACTATTGTGCGGTAAGCGGCACTACCTCACCGAGGTTTCCTGGCTGAACAGGCACAGCCATTTGCCGCCTCGCCTCATCCAGATGGAGGAGACCTGAACTTTCGCGGTGAATTCCTTGCCGTGGCTCGTTCCGCTCTCCACCATACGGTAAACGATCAGGCCGGAATCCGTCGAAAGCGCAACGAACCGTATGTCGCTCATGGTGTAGTCCGTCAGCCGAAAACCGCCTACATTCCGCACCACCTCGTCTTTACCGGCGGCGCCGTGGGCGTCGACGAAGACGGAGTCATCCGCCAAAGTATTGGCAAACGTTGTGACATCTCCAACCTTCAGTGCATCGAGTCCGCCGCGCTCCTGGGCGGCGATCTCGTCCCGCAGCGTTCCGGTGGGCAGAGCCTGCTGGGCCAGGCCGGCGCCGACCGTCAGTAGAACGAGCGAAATGCCTCTCGATATTGTGGAATTTGCCATAGCTTCTCTTGTAACACTCCGCCGAAAAGCGCTCAAAGTCCGGCGTACCAGTCGTAGCCCTGTTCGGCCCAGAAGTCGGCCGGGCGGCTGTCCTGAAATTTGATGGTGCCGATTCGCTTGATATTCTTGATGCCGTACTTCACTGGAGTCACCAGGCGCAGCGGCGCGCCATGAGCCGGCGTGAGTGGCGCGCCCTGCATTTCATAGCACAACAATGTCTGCGGATGCAGCGCGCTCGCGCTGTCGAGCCCCACGTAGTATCCGGCATCAGGAGTTTCGAGGCTCACATAATCGGCTTTCACCTGGTGTTTGGCGGCGAAATCCCGCAGGCGCGCTCCCGCCCAATGGACTACCTGGGTCCAGCCTTCGATGCACCGTAGCTCGGTAGTCATCTCCACGCGCGGCAAAGCCTTGATGTCATCGAGCGTAAGGGCTTGTTCGCGGCCGCCGGGTGCGCTCAGGTTTAGCTTCCATTCGGCCGGATCGAAGTCGTCGTCCAGACCCTCCATTCCATTGCGGCGCGGCATGCCGGCTTGGGTGGGATCGAAGGTCGCCGCCAGATGGCTGTCGCTGAAATAAGCGCGCGCGATTTTCTCGTTGGCGCCCAGCACGCGGCGCACAGGCCAGGGCACCTCGTCCTGCCGGGACCTGGTGCGCAGCCACTCCCAGCCGCCCGCGCCTGCAATAGCCGCTGCGCCCCCGATCAGAAAGCTGCGCCGCGTGCGCCGGCGGATCTCGCGATCGATGTCACTCATCGCGCGCCTCGTGAATCGTTACCACGTCGAAACCAGTCACCATGCTGCGGAAGTTATTCCAGCCGGCGCGGATCACTTGGGCGATGTGCACCACAAAGAACAGCACGTAGCCGATGGTCAGGCAGAAGTGCCAGATCCGGGCCATCGCGTAGCCGCCCATCAGCCAGACCAGCCAGGAAAGCTGCGTGGGCTTATAGATGGCCAGCCCGGTGATCAACGAGCCCACACCCATCAGCACAATCGCCGTGTAAGCGATCTGTTGCGCGCCGTTAAATTTGCGGGGTGGCGGCGCGCTCTTAGTCAGGTGAAGATCGTACAGAGTAACCTGAATCGCCTCGCGGAATGACTGCCGGTTCGGAACCAGATAGCGCCATTCGCCGGAAATCAGCGTATAAGTCACATATGCAATTCCGTTCAGCACGAACAGCCACATGAACAGGAAGTGCCAGGCCATACCCTCGGCGAGCCTGGCGTTCAGAGTGAAAAGTTTGTAGAACCAATCGGGGAAAAAATGGAACAGCGTCAGGCTACCGATGCCCACACGGTAAACGTCGTTGGCCCAGTAGATCAGCATTCCGCTCCAGATCATCAGCGCCAGCACCGGAAAGTTAATCCAGTGAAACCAGCGTATGGCTAGCGGATGTTTCTTCTCCAGGCGGTACATCGATCCAGTCGGTAAACTCATTATCGCGCGGTCCGTGCCTCGATGTAAGCCGCCAGGCGAGGCATTTATTCCTGCCCGTATCCAGTAAAATAGAAGCACAGATGATTAAGCTGGCGAACCTGGACAAGTTTTACGAGGCGGGCTACGGCAGAACCTACGTGCTGCGGCGTATCGAGATGGAGATCAGGGACGGCGAGTTTGTGACCATTATGGGTCCATCCGGCGCGGGCAAATCCACGCTGCTCAGCATACTTGGCATGCTGGACGGCGCCTGGACCGGCGAGTTTTACTTTTTCGACCACGCCGTACATAAGATGAAGCCCAAAGATCGCGTCGAGCTGAACAAGAAATACATCGGCTTCGTGTTCCAGAGCTACCATTTGATCGACAACCTGACAGTGTATGAGAACCTCGATATCCCACTGTCCTACCGCAACGTCAAGTCCGCCGAGCGGGCCAGCCTGGTGTGCGATACGCTCGACCGCTTCCACATCGTGGGCAAGCGCGATCTTTATCCGAGCCAGCTTTCCGGCGGACAACAGCAGCTTGTGGCAGTGGCGCGCGCGGTGATTGCGAGCCCCAAGCTGATTCTGGCGGATGAGCCCACCGGCAATCTGCATACCAGTCAGGGCAAAGAAATCATGGAGTTGTTCAAGCGGTTGAACGACGAGGGCACCACCATCGTGCAGGTGACTCACTCAGAAGCCAATGCCGCCTACGGAGACCGCATCGTACAGTTGCAGGACGGTTGGGTGGTGAAGCCCGCGGCGGCCAATTGAAACAATTCAGCCGGCAAGTTTCCATTGCAACGCGCGGCAAAGGTCTGTATGCAATCGACGGGCAGGTGGCGCCCTGGGTGGAAGAGTGCGGCCTGCGCACCGGCGTGCTCACCGTATTCGTGCAGCACACCTCTGCCTCGCTGTTGATTCAGGAAAACGCGGACCCGGACGTGGTGCGCGACCTCAACGACTTCTTCGCGCGCCTGGCGCCCGAGGATCAGCGGCTTTACCGGCACACTGTAGAGGGTCCTGACGACATGCCGGCGCACATCCGCGCGGCGCTCACCCAAACGCACCTGGCCATCCCCGTATACGAGGGCCAATTGGCGCTGGGCACATGGCAGGGTATCTATCTGTTTGAGCATCGTGCAGCCAACCATCGTCGAATTGTGGTACTTCACCTGATAGGAGAATGAGTCGTATGAAGATTTCGCGGCGTGATTTTCTGGGTACTGCGGCGTTGACCGGGGTAGCGGCGAGTGCCTCCGGCGCAACCACCGGCGCGATGCCCACGCGCGTGCTGGGGCGGACCGGCGCGCATGTCTCGATCCTGGCCATGGGCGGCGGCAGCCGCTTCCTCATGTATAAGGACGAGGACAAAGCCCTGGAGGCCCTCAACCGAGCCTTCGACCTGGGCATCACTTACATGGATACGGCCTACGGCTACGGCGACGGGCTCAGCGAAGAGCGCGTCGGCAAAGTCATGAAGACCCGCCGCCAGGGACTCTTTCTGGCCACCAAGATCAATAAGCGCAAAGGCGACGAAGCGCAGCGCGTTCTGGAAGGCAGTCTGAAACGCTTGCAAACCGATCACCTGGACCTGATCCATGTGCACAGCCTGACGGACGAGCACGACCTGGCGGATATCGAAGCGCCGGATGGCGTGCTCCAGGTCCTGCTGAAGCTGCGCGATCAGAAGGTGACGCGCTTCATCGGCATCACCAGCCATACCGATCCGGCGGTGCTGAAAACGGCGCTCGAGCGCCACGATTTCGATTGCACGCAGATGGCGCTCAACGCGGCGCGTGTGGGAATGGGAAGCGGAAAGAACGGGATGGTGCCGAACGAAGCGATGAAGACCAGCTTCGAAGATACGGCGCTGCCTGTGGCCCGGCACAAGAAGATGGGCGTGATCGCCATGAAAGTATTCGCCCAGGAAGCGCTGCTCGGACAGGCGCCCGTCGAAAAGTTGTTGTACTACCCGCTCTCGCTGCCCGGCGTGACGCTGGCCGTGGCGGGCATGCCCAAATTCGAGCTCATCGATCAAAACGTAGCGCTGGCAAAAGCCTTTAAGCCGCTGCCTCCCGCCGAGATGAAGCAGATCTCCGGCCAACTGGCGGACCGCAACAAGACCGCGCTCGATTTGTTCTTCAGCACGCACGTGGACGCGTGAGGGAGGGTGCGCGGGGCAACTTTCCGGCTAATGCGATGTACGAGCAAGTTCAGCGTATTTTCTGGCAAGAACCACAAGTTGCTTAAACACCCGAGCCTCGAAAAGGGATCTCGCTCCTGTATTTTTCACGATCAAGGGGGAGTCCTTCTTGATGCTCTTGTAGACCGTGTTCATCTGCTGCATTGTTGGCTGATCGGCGTTTCTTACAAGTGCATTACCCAGTTCCCGAAAAACTCCTTTCGGTCTCCCATCATGAATGTAGGGATCGGTGCCATCCAGATCGCTCAGTGATTTGGAAATACGCCGCGTGACTGCCTCAAAGATGAACCAGGTGTGATTGGTTCTTCTGCTTGTTTTCAGCCAGCCCAGAACAAGACCCAGCTCGAATGGCATGTTGAATCGAGGCGTCCGAGGAGGCTTGGTGTCGAGCTGTACTCGTGACAGGTCATGGAAGGAGTATTGGCAGGAGGTCATCAGTTCGAAAATTCGATCCAAACGCCGCGCACCACCCGGTACTTCTATTGCCGCTCGAGGGTCCAACCCGAACGCGGTTAGTCCGGCAATGAATGCCAGATAGAGATTCTGAAATCGGTCGTCATACGGTATGTTTATAAACGCAGTCTTCGGAGAAAGGCGGGCCATCTACTTCTTCTTCGGTGAGACGCTTGCTGTTTATTTTTTCTTTTTTTTCTTTTTTTTCTTTTTTTTGCCAGTTCCCTGCGAACGCTCCGCCATCTCTGAGAGGACTCTCGCGTCGCGTTTCGAGACCCCCAGCCTCTCAGCTGTTTCCGAGACAGAAGGAAATGGCGTAGTTATCCTCGCAGGATGAGCCATAACCCTATTATGGCACTTCACCGGCGATATACGATCGTATAACACGGTCCGTCCGTGCCGCCGCGGTACACCCATCGAGCCGCTAAAATGAATTAGTGCCGCTCTCCGACTTCGATCCCCTGGTGCGCGACTGGTTCACCCGGCGTTTCGCCGGCGCGACCGAACCGCAGGTGCAGGGATGGCCGCTGATTCGCGCGGGGTGCGACACGCTCATCTCCGCCCCTACCGGCTCGGGCAAAACTCTGGCGGCCTTCCTGCTATGTCTCGACGGGCTGGTGCGGGCCGCGCGGCTCGGTCCCCTGCCGAACCAGACCGAAGTGCTCTACGTCTCGCCGCTCAAGGCCCTGAGCAACGATATCCGTATCAACCTGGAAGTGCCGCTCTCGGAAATCGCGGCGGTGGCTGCAGAGCAGGGAATCGAGCTCGCGCCTATCCGCACCGCTCTACGCACCGGCGACACGCCCGCGGGGGAGCGGCAGCGCATGGGCAAAGAACGGCCGCACGTGCTGGTGACCACGCCCGAATCGCTGTTCATCCTGCTTACCGCCGAGGGTCCGCGCGACATGCTGCGCACCACCCGAACCGTGATCGTTGACGAGATCCACGCCGTGGCGGACGATAAGCGCGGCGCGCACCTGGCATTGACGCTCGCGCGCCTGGACGCGCTCGTGGCGGCGTCCGGCGGCCCCAAACCGCAGCGCATCGGTCTCTCGGCAACGGTAAAGCCCATCGAAGAGATCGCCCGGTTCTTGAGCGGGAACGCGCGCATCGTCAATGTCGGGCATCGGCGCGATATGGAGCTCGCCGTAGAAGTGCCCAGGGACGAGCTCGGTCCGGTCGCCAGCAATGAAATGTGGGACGAGATTTACAATCGCGTGGCCGAGCTGATCCGTGCGAATCGCACCACGCTGGTATTCGTCAACACCCGCAGGCTTTCCGAGCGCGTGGCGCACCACCTGCAGGAACGTCTCGGCGGGCAGGCCGTGCTCCCACATCATGGCAGCCTGTCGCGCCGCCTGCGCCTGGAAGCCGAAGCTCGTCTCAAGAGCGGCCAATTGCGCGCGGTGGTGGCCACTGCGTCGCTCGAGTTGGGCATCGATATCGGTACGGTGGATCTGGTTTGCCAGATCGGCTCGCCACGCTCCATCGGCGTGGCGCTGCAGCGTATCGGACGCTCAGGCCACTGGATCGGGGCGCGGCCCAAGGGGCGCATCTTTGCCACCACACGCGATGAACTGGTCGAATGTGCCGCGCTGGTGCGGGCGATTCGCGCCGGAGAACTGGACCGCACCGAAATCCCCGATGCGCCGCTCGATATTCTGGCGCAGCAGATGGTCGCCGCCTGCGCTTCGGAAGAATGGACGGAAGAGGGGCTCTTTGTCCTGGCCCGCTCGACTTACTCTTACCGCGCACTGGATCGCGGCGATTTTGATGACATCGTCACCATGCTCAGCGACGGCATTGCGACGGCGCGCGGCCGTTCCGGCGCATACCTGCACCGCGATCAGGTGAACCACCGCGTGCGAGGCCGCCGCGGCGCGCGTCTGGCCGCTATCACTTCGGGCGGGGCCATTCCGGATAACGCCAATTATCTGGTGGTCGCCGAGCCGGAAAGCGCCACCGTCGGCACCGTCGACGAAGATTTTGCCGTAGAGAGCATGGCCGGCGACGTCTTCCTGTTGGGCACCACATCCTGGCGCATACGGCGCGTCGAATCCGGCAGGGTTCGCGTAGAGGATGCGCACGGCGCCGCGCCCAACATTCCTTTCTGGCGCGGCGAAGCTCCCGGCCGCACCGCGGAATTATCGGCTGCGGTTGCCCGGCTGCGGGAAGATATCGTTGCGACTCCGGAGACAGGCTGGCTGCAAGCCGAATGCGGGCTCGACCGCCTCGGCGCGGAACAGGCCGTCGAATATGTGCTGGCCGGCGCGCGCGCTCTCGGCAATCTTCCCACGTCCCTCCATGTGGTCGCAGAGCGCTTCTTCGACGAAGGCGGCGGTATGCAGTTCATCCTGCATGCTCCCTTCGGCGCGCGCATCAATCGCGCGTGGGGTCTGGCGCTGCGCAAACGCTTCTGCCGCACGTTCAATTTCGAATTGCAGGCGGCCGCCACCGACAACGGCATCGTGCTTTCGCTCGGCGAGCAGCATTCTTTTCCGCTCGAAATCGTGTTCGAATTTCTGCGGCCCGAAAACGTGGAAGACGTGCTCACCCAGGCATTGCTCGCCGCGCCTATGTTCACCGCGCGCTGGCGCTGGAATGTGTCGCGCGCTTTGGCCATCCTGCGGTTCGCGCATGGCGCGCGCGTGCCCGCCCCGCTGCAGCGTATGCGGGCTGACGATCTGCTGGCCGCCACCTTTCCGGACCAGGCCGCCTGCGGAGAAAATCTCACCGGGCCGCCGCATATCCCCGATCATCCGCTGGTGACCGAAACTATTCGCAACTGCCTCTACGAAGCCATGGATCTCCACGGCCTGACAGCCGTGCTTGCGGCCATACGCAGCGGGGCCATTCGCACCTCCGCCATCGACACGCCCGAGCCCACGCCGTTCTCGCACGAGATTCTCAACGCCAATCCGTACGCCTATCTCGACGACGCACCGCTCGAAGAACGCCGTGCGCGGGCGGTGCAATTGCGTAGCACGCTGCGCAGCGATTTTGTGGATGGCGCCGGCGCGCTCGACCGGCAGGCCATCGCGCAAGTGGCTTCCGAGGCGTGGCCGGTAGTCCGCGATCCCGATGAGTTGCACGAGGCGTTACTCAGCCTGATCACTGTTCCGCCCGTGCCCGGGTGGGAGCCATTTTTCGTATCGCTCGCCGAAGCGGGCCGCGCCGCAACGCTACTCGTCTCCGGCCAGCCCTTTTGGACGCCGGCCGAGCGCTGCCTGATCGCCCAAGCCGTGCATGCGGATGCCAGCCTCACGCCGCCCCTCGCCGGCATACAGCCGCCGCGCGGCATTCCCGAAACCGTTGAGGGTTGCGCGGCCGAGATTCTGCGCGGCTGGTTCGAATCCGGTGGACCTTACCGCGCTTCCGAGCTTGCCACACGGCTGGCGCTGCCGCCCGCGCTGACCGAATCGGCGCTCGCGCAGCTTGAAAGTGAAGGGCAGATCCTGCGCGGCCACTTCACTTCCGCAAACGGCGTCGGCGAGCCCGAGTGGTGCCATCGCCGCCTGCTCGCGCGCATACACCGCCTCACCATCGGCCGGCTGCGCCGCGAGATCGAGCCGGTGAGCACTGCCGATTTTGTGCGCTTCCTGCATCGCTGGCAGCATGTCGCGCACGGCACCGAACTGCACGGTGCAGACGGCCTGCTGCAGGTGATCAAGCAGCTCCAGGGATTCGAAATTTCCGCGGCGGCTTGGGAATCCGAAGTGTTGCCCATCCGTGTAGCGCATTACGCGCCCGAGCTTTTGGATCAGCTTTGCCTTTCCGGCGAAGTGATGTGGGGACGCCTCTCGCCGCATCCCGCGTTCGAGCGTGACGATGACGCCCGGGCCCATCGCGTGCGCCCGTCGCGCGTCGCGCCGCTGACTCTGTTCCTGCGCGAAGATGCCGGGTGGCTCTTGGCTGGTCCCCAGCCGGCATCGGACGCTTCGCTCTCGCATCCCGCGCGCGAAGTATTGGCCGGGCTGCGGCAGCATGGCGCATCCTTCTTCCCCGAGCTCGCCCGCGCCACCGGACGGCCCGCGAGCGAAGTGGAAGACGCACTGTGGGAGCTCGCGGCAGCCGGACTGGTCACCGCGGATGGCTTCGAGAACCTGCGATCTCTCGTAGATCCCAAGCGCCGCCGCGGCGAGGGCAGTCTACGGCACGGGCGCCCGAGGCACGCAGCCGGGCGTTGGGCGCTGCTGCGCCACGCCGCCGAACCGCGCGGAGAAATTTCGCCCGCGCCTTTCGCGCGCCAGTTGCTGCAGCGTTGGGGAGTGGTGTTCCGCGACCTGGCGGCGCGCGAAACTCTGGCGCCACCCTGGCGCGACGTGCTGGTGGAATTGCGGCGCATGGAGGCACGCGGCGAGATTCGCGGCGGCCGCTTCACATCCGCATTTCTGGGCGAACAGTTCGCTCTGCCCGAAGCGCTCGATCTGCTGCGCGCCGTGCGCCGCTCCGGCGAATCCGAAGCGATCGCGGAAGTCCCGCAGGCCGATCCGTTGCATTTGGCTGGCATCCTCCTTCCCGGACCGCGCCGGAGCCTTGCCGCACCCCAAGCCGCAGCCGCAGTGTCGGCGATGTAGAATCGTGAAATGCCCCAAACCGATCGCCGCTCGTTCCT
>Ga0302325_10000696_pt1 | contig 90135 bp, 83 predicted proteins | sample Palsa_T0_2_FD_201948 | JGI IMG/M metagenome (GOLD analysis project Ga0302325, IMG submission 201948) | Peat permafrost microbial communities from Stordalen Mire near Abisko, Sweden - Palsa_T0_2 | ecosystem: Environmental > Terrestrial > Soil > Palsa > Peat permafrost | place: Sweden: Abisko...
CGTCAGGCACGACGACGCGGCTGGTGACCGCGCCGTCCGGACCCAGCTCGAACGCCATTCTCAGGCCGATCTCGGAAAGCGGCCCGCAGCCGACGCAGCGCCCGTCATCGACGGGCTCCTCGGACTCGGGCACTACCGTGGCGCCGGTGGGGGTGAGGCCGAGCCGCCGCTGTCGTAGTCGCCGTTCTTGATCTTCGCGAGCAGCGTCTTCGCGTAAATCGTGTCGACGTCGGCAGCGATCGCATCGTTGAGCACGGCCGTCGCTTCCTTGAGCTTGTGCTGGCTGATGTAGATCCGCGCGATCAGCGTGTAGCCGTGCTGGCCGGCTTCGCCGACCCGGTTCGCGTCGAGCGCGATGCCCTTTCTCAAATAGGTGATCGCGGCGTCCGGTTGGCCGAGATCGCTCAGCAGCGAACCGATGTGGAACTGGATGTCGGCATAATTTGGGACCAAGTTCGGCACCTCGATCACGTACTCGAGGCCTCGCTGCGGGTCGCGCAGGTCGGTTTGGTAGAGCTGCCCCAAGTACTCGCGCGCGAGCACGTTGTTCGGATCGGCGCGCAGCGCCGTCAACAGCTCGGTCTTGGCACGATTGGCCGAGCGTTCGTTGAAGCGCAAGATTCCCAACCCCACGTGAGCGGCCTGGCCGTCGGGATCGAGCCCGACGGCGAGGTTCAACTCGTCACGCGCATCTTGGGTCCGATCGCGCCCCGAGGCCGACTGAAACATGTACGAGAACGCCAGCCGAACGTGGTTGACATAGTTCTTTGGCGCGCCCGACACCGCGTCTTCCTCGACGTTGGTAACGACGTCGAGTTCGCCTTGCTGCTGAGCCGAAGCGGCGTTGAGAAATGAGATCGCTAGCGTGTTGTCGGGTACGACCGTGAGCGAGCGTTGGAAATCCGCTTCGGCCGCTTTGAAGTCGCTGGCGTAGAAATGCTTCAAGCCCGAAGACAGCGGGGCGGCGAATGCCGGATTTGCATAATCGTTGCGCTCCGGTGGCGCCGGCACGGCGGCGCCGCCGAGCGCGAGCGCGGACGCGAGCAGGAACGCCGTCTGAACGGCCGATCGACAAAGCATTGGACTCCTGTGTGAGGTCGTCTAGGCATGTTCCTAGCGTCCGACGGTCAGACGCCGGGCCAGCGCTTCCGGAAGGTGTGCCGCCTCGATCTTCTCCTGCGTGCGGCCGATCTCGTAGGCGACGCGTTCCCAGACGATCGTTTGCGCCGCATCGTCGTAGAATACGAACGAGGCGTCGGGGTTGAGATCGCGCGGCTGGCCGACGCTGCCGACGTTGATCAGGTAACGAGTCTGCGCGTCTGCGTCGAGGCGACCGCCCGTTTGGCAGAAAGCGTGTCCGATCGCCCCCTCCAGGCCCAGCGTGTAGTAGTCCGCGACGTGCGTGTGGCCGACGAAGATCAAGCGCGCGTCGGTTGCGGCGAAAGCCTTCGCCGCGGCCCCTTTGTCGAGGATGTACGTGAAGTAGTCGACCGGGGCGCCGTGGACCAGCAGATAGTCGTCCGCGCGCACTTCATACGACTGGGCGTCGAGCCAAGCGGCGTGCTCGGGCTCGAGGACGCGCTGCGTCCAATCGATCGCGGCGCGAGCGGCCGGGTTGAAATAGGCCAGGCCGTGACCGTCTACCGCGCCGACGTCGTGGTTGCCGAGCACGGTCACCGTCGCTCGCTCGCGCACGAGAGCGAGGCATTCGTTGGGGTTCGGCCCGTAGCCGACGATGTCGCCCAGGCACAACACCCGGTCATCCGGCGCAATCCGCTCGAGCACGGCCGTCAAGGCTTCGAGATTGCCGTGGATGTCGGAGAGAATTGCAAACCTCATGAACCTACGACGGCGTTCTCCTCGAGCGTTGCTAGCGCCTCGGCCAACGCGACCGCGAATGTGCTTCGCTCGTCCGGCGTACCGACCGTCACGCGGATGTGACCATCGAGCGGCGGCGCTGCCGGTTTGCGCACGAAGACGCCGCGTTGCAGCAAGGCTTCGAGCAGCGCCTCGGCGCGCGCGCGCGAGCCGGCGTCGATGCAGACGAAATTGGTGTGCGAAGGCAGCGTCGCCAGGCCCAGCGTTTGGGCCAGCACCCGATAGTCCTCGCGGCCGCGCGCCACTTCGGCCACGACACCGGCCACGAACTCGGTTTCCTCGAGAGCGGCAAGCGCGCCCGCTTGGCCGTCGCGGCTCACGCCGTATTGGAGCCGAATCTTACCGAAGTTCGCGATCGCTTCGGACGCCGCGAGCGCGTAGGCGACTCGCGCGCCGGCCAGACCGTAGGCTTTGGAGAACGTGCGCATGCGAACGATGCGCGGATCGACCGCGCCGCCCAATAACTCGTGCGGCGCGACGAAATCCGCGTAGGCCTCGTCGAGGACCAAGAGCGCGCCGGCCGGTAACGCGTCGACGAAGGCCTCGATCTCGGCGCGCTTGGCGAAGGCGCCGCTCGGGTTGTCGGGGTTTGCGAGATAGACCTGACGCGCGCCGGTCGCGTGCGCTCTCGCGACCAGGCCGTCCAGATCGATGGCGCCCGAAGATGTGTACGGGACCGTTTCGAGGCGCGCACCGTAACCGAGTACGTGGTAGACGTAGGTCGGATACGAACCGAACGTCGCGACCGCGACGTCAGCGGGGGAAAGAAACGCCCGCACCGCCAGGCCCAGCAAATCGTCGATGCCGGCGCCGACGACGATTTCCTCCAGCCCGCAACCGTGGCGCGCAGCCAACGCTCCGCGCAGTGCGAACGACTCGGGATCGCCATACCAGGACGCGCGCTCGAGTTCCGCGCGCATCGCCGCCAGCGCCCGCGGCGGCGGCCCGAAGGCGCTCTCGTTCGCCCCCAGCCGCAGCAGCGACGTACGCCCGGCGCGGCGCGCCAGTTCTTCGGGCGCCACGAACGGCCGGCTGGGCGGCAGGGCCGCCACGATCGGCGTCGGTTCGGGCGCGCGCTTCAGGATCGAACGTCCAGCCGGTCAGCCACGCGACGGACGCCCGCCACCCCCTTGGCCGCGGCGACGATCGTCGAGCGCAGCGCCGGGGTTGAAACGTTTCCGGTCAGGGTCACGACCCCAGCGTGCGCGACGACGTGCACGCCCAAAGCGTTGACGCCGCTCTGTCCCGCAATGTTTGCTTGAACGGCCGCTGCCAGGGCGAAATCGGCCACCTGGTCCTTCGCGCTCGGCAGATTCGGGTCGACCGCGAGCGAGGCGTCGGTGTGCTTCACGTTTTTGGTCTTCTTTGCCGCCGCGATGAATTGGTCGCGGATGGGAGCGCTGCGGACTTTTCCCGTCAAACTGACGACACCATCGTGCGACGAGACCGCAACGTGCAGCGCGGAGGCGGGATCGATCGTCACGTACGCGCCCTCGATCTGGCCGACGATCAAAGCATCGTTGGCGAACTCGGGCGCCGCACTGGCAAGCGAACTGCCCGCCGCGTCGACTTCCTTTTGGCTGCAACCGCTCGCGAGCAGGAGGCAGAGGACCGTAAGCAAGCGTTTCATGTGACCTCGAGCGGCGCGCCGCCGCAAGAAAAGAGCGTCACCCCGAGATATTCCCCAATCCGGACCTCGGGCTGCTGCTCGCCGAGCGTCGCGTAGCCTGACGCGCGAGCGAGCAAGCTCGTATGCGACGAGCGAATGGCGACCGGCTCGGCTTCGAGGGTCCCGCTGCGTTCGCGCAACCGGGCGGGCACAAACCACGTCCAGCCGGCGCGCCCCACAAAGGCGGCGCTGGCGCGCGCTCGCAGGACGATCGGGGAACGGGCGGTCTCGCCGCACAGGGCGGCCACGATCGGGCGCACGATCGCCTCGAAGATCATGAGCGCGGATGTCGGATTGCCGGGCAGGCCGATGACGGGTTTCGAGCCGACCGCCGCGAGCAGGGTCGGCTTGCCGGGCTTGACGCGCAGTCCGTGAACGATCGGCCCCGGCGCACCGAGTTCGGCTACGATGCGCGGAACCAGATCGCGTTCGCCGACCGACGATCCGCCGCTCGAAATGACGGCGTCGCAGGCCTCGAGCGCCGCGCCGACGGCGGACGAGAGCGCCGCCGGCGTGTCGGCCGAGCGCGGGAAGTGGACGGGCTCGGCGCCCAGCGCTTCGAGCGCGGCCGCAATCGCGTAGCGATTCGAATCCCGCACTTGGCCAACGCGCAGCGTCTGGGACGGGTCGACCAGTTCGTCGCCCGTCGAAACGATCGCGACCCGCGGTCGCAGGTAGACCGCAACCGGCACGATGCCGAGCGTCGCCAGCACCCCAAGCTCCGGCGCGCCGAGGCGCCGGCCCGCCGCCAACACGCGCTCGCCGCGACGAACGTCGTCCGCTTGCGGCGTGACGCACTCCCAGGGCCGGACCGTTTCACGCACGACGATCGTGCGGTCGGGCCCGAACTCGACGTCCTCCTGCGGCACGACCGCGTCGGCGCCATCCGGCAGCGCGCCGCCGGTCGGCACGCGCATCGCTTCCCCCGGCCCGAGCTTGCCGGGCGGCGCGTGACCCATCAGAACTTCGCCCACGATTCGCAATCTCGACGGCGGCCCGCTCGCAACCGCGAAGCCGTCCATCGTCGAACGCGGGTGAGCCGGGTGATCCTCGCGCGCGGTCGCGTCGCTCGCCAGCACGCGGCCGGCGGCGCCTTCGAGCGGAACCTCTTCGATGCCGGCCGGCCCGATCTGCGCGTGCGTGAAGAACTTCGCGAGCGCCTGCTCCGGTGAAAGCAGACGTGCGACGTCGAACCCCGACTGCGCGGAGCCCCCAGCGAACGGCGAGGGTAGGAGGGTTTCGGAATCCTGCATAATGGCGTTGGTCGCTCCGCTTCGGGGCGCTTCTACATTCTATGTACTAGACAAGGACCGATGTTAGACCTTGCGCTCCTGCGCCGCGACCCCGAACGTGTGCGGCGCGCGGCGTCGCGGCGGCCCTTCGGAACCGCCTTCGTCGACGATGTCCTAGCGGTCGACGCGCAGCTGCGCGCGGCTCGCACCGCCGCCGAAGCGCTCAAGGCCGACAAGAACGTGCTGACGGCGGAGATTTCGAAGGCGACCGATCGCGCCGCAGCGGCGCAGCGGCTGCGCCCCCGGATCGCGGAACTCGACGCCCAGATCGGTGCGGCCAGCGCTGCGATCGCGCCGCTCGAGGGCCGGATCGACGCGATTCTGGCCGACGTACCGAACCTGCTCGAGGACTCGGTCCCCGATGGTTCGGGCGAAGCGGACAACGTCGTCATGCGCGATTCCGGGCCACCGCCGGCATTGGGGTTCGCGGCCAAGCCGCATTGGGAGATCGGCGAAGCGCTCGGTATCGTCGATTTCGAGCGCGCGGCAAAATTGTCCGGGAGCCGCTTTTCGATCCTGCGCGGTGCCGGCGCGCGTCTGGGGCGCGCGATCGTGTCGTTCTTTCTCGCCCGAGCACACGAGCGCGGCTACGTCGAGATCGCGCCTCCGCTCTTGGTCTCGCGCCGGACGATGTGGTCGACCGGCCAATTGACGAAGTTCGCCGACGCCATGTTCCACGATGCGGATGCCGATCTGTTCATGATTCCGACCGCGGAGGTACCGCTGACGGCACTTCATTCGGACGAGATCTTGGCCGCCGAGGAGTTGCCCCTGCGCTACACCGCGTACTCGCCGTGCTTTCGCAAAGAGGCCGGTGCGGCCGGTAAAGACACGCGCGGCCTCATCCGCCAGCATCAGTTCGAGAAGGTCGAACTCGTCTGCCTGTGCGAGCCCGAAAGGTCGCCCACCGAACTCGAACGGCTCACCTCCGATGCGGAGGCGCTGCTGCAAGAACTCGAGCTGCCCTATCGCGTGGTCCTGTTGTGCGCGGGCGATACCGGTTTTAATGCCGCCAAGACCTACGATCTCGAAGTCTGGCTGCCGGGTCAGGGAACCTATCGCGAAATCAGCTCGTGCTCGAACTGCACCGATTTCCAGGCCCGGCGCGCCCAGATCCGTTTCCGTCGCGATCCCAAAGCGAAACCCGAGGTCGCACACAGTTTGAACGGCTCGGGCCTGGCCGTCGGGCGAACGCTCGTCGCCGTCCTCGAAAACTATCAGCAGCCCGACGGCAGCCTGCTCGTTCCAAGTGCGCTCGTCCCCTTCGCGGGCTTCGAGAGCATCGGCGCGGACGGGATCGCGCACTAACGCTCGTCACGTTGTCACGAGCGCGGGGGTCTTGGCGGCCAATCGGCGCACCGAGTCGTCGATGCCGAACGCTTCGAGGCCGGCGATCGGGACCCAAGCGACGGCGTGCGACTCCTGGTTTGCGACCGGCGCCTCGTTCGGATCGCCGAAGAACGCAAAGCGCACGTCGTAGTGGAGGTGTTCCGGTTCCCCCGCTCGCGCTGGTATAGCGTGAACGTCGACGTCGAAGATGCCCGCGGCGGCCGGGTGGAGCGAGCGCAGACCGCTCTCCTCGCGCGCCTCGCGGAGTGCGACCGAGCGAACGTCCGCGTTTCCGTCGGCATGGCCGCCGGGCTGCAGCCAGCGCCCGAGTTTTCGGTGGTGCGTCAAGAGTGTGAAGCTGCCGCTGCGATCGACGATCCAGGCCGAACCGGTGACGTGGCCCGCCAGGTGCGTCCGCTCGAAGCAGCCGGGGTTTTGCGAAACAAAGGCTCGCAGCCGGGCGAGCATCGCACGCTCGTGACCGGTCTGCGGGACATAAGCGTCGAGTTCGTCCAAGAGTCGAGCCCGGCCATCTACCGTCTTCATGCGAGCGTATTGGCTGCGCCGTTCGCCGGACCCGGCAAATGGACGGCGCGCGTAACGCAGAACAGAGGGGCATTCGTTTTTGAAAAAGGGGTTCGTTCGTGCGTTTCGCGGCTTGCCTTTCGATGATCGCCCTGTCCGGTGCGCTGCCGGCACTCGCCGACGAGGACCCGGGGTACTTGAACGGCCCCTGGCACTTCAAGGCGATGTCTTGCGTCGACACGACGGTCGTGTCGGTGACGCCGCGGCTGGGGAGCGCCGGCCAGACCAGCTTCACCGCGGCAGACTTCAAGCAGTCTGGCGCAGAGGTCACCTTCAATACCGGCCTCGGCATCCAACCGCTGTTCGCGCACGGCCTGGCCTCGGTTACGCACTATCAGGACGCGACCGGTAACGACGTGATGGCCGCCGAGCATCGCGGCGACCGCGTCCAAGTCTGTTATCTCGGCGGCCCCGCACCGACGAAGTATTGCAATCCCGATCAAGACGACCGCGGGCGCCAGTATCGCGTTTGGGACTACCGGCAGAACAAGCAGTATTGGGGCGGAAACTCGGAACACGACTGCGGCGGCGCATAGGACCGTCGTCGTGAAAGAGAAGCGGCCGGGCGATTTCATCCTTCGGTTCTGTCGCGATATCGTCCACCTCGATTCTTTGCATTTCGGACTCTTTGGGAGCGGATGCGCGCATACGATCGACGGCCTGCGCAGCGCACAAGCAAATTACAGCCGGTTCTTGCTGGAACGCATTCCGGCTGGGTCCAAGCGCATCTTGGATGCCGGCTGCGGTACTGGCGAGCTGAGCGAACGGCTGGTCGAGGCGGGCTACAGCGTAACGGCGCTGACGCCCGACACCTATCTCGCCGAGGTCGTGACCAAACGGCTCGGCGACCGCGCCGCCTTCGCGCTCTCGAAGTTCGAGGACTTCACCAGCTCGCAGCCGTTCGATCTGATCGTCATGTCGGAAAGCTGCCAATACATGGCGCACCACTTGCTCTTCCCCAAGGCCCGCGAACTGCTCGCCGACGGCGGCTACCTCTTGATCTCCGACTACTTTCGCAAGTCGGACATCACCTACTACGAGACCGTCTGGACGGAGTCGGAGTTTTCGCAGAAGCTGACCAAGAGCAATTTCGAAATCGTTTCCAGCGACGACATCACCGACGATACGCTGCCGACGCTCGACATCGGCAAGAAAACCTATTCCGAAATCATCCTGCCGACGATCGAGTTGCTGCGCGATCTGTTGATCCACGTGATCCCCGGCTTCGTCGTAGGGGTCGTCAAATTGTTCTTGCGCAAGCAACTGGCGCTGGCTGCGGACTTCCTCTACACCAAGCAGCCCGAACAATTCGACCGGACGCGCTTCAAGGAGAACCTGAACTATCGCGTCCTGCTGCTGCGGAAGTGCGCACTCGACTAAGGGCCGTTCGTGCCGCCGCTGGGCGCGTAACCCGGCAGGCAATAGACGCTGCGCCCCTCACGGTCCCAGGCGCCGAGGACCACGTGTCCGTGCGGGCTGTAGTCCACTTTCCCCCAGCCGAGTTTGCGCAACTGCGCCGCGCCGCCATGCCCGTTCATCAGAAACGCGCGGTCGGCCAGCCGCAGCATCGCTCCGCCGAACATCGGAACGACTTGTACGGGGCCTGTCGTTCGCAAGTAACTCGTCCCGCGCAGATCGCTGCGCACGGGCGCGAGCGTCGTGAGCCACGATATTCCGTAGATCAGGAGCGCGCACGCCACCCCGACGCCGCCGAGCACCACGAGGAAGGTGCGGCCCTCGCCCGGCGTCGTATCCGTCGCGGCGATCGCGGCGCCCAGTCCGGCGATCAACACGAACAGTCCGCCGCTGATCATCAAGAGAATTCGCCGCGAACGCGCACTGTGAAGCGCCAGCGCCGCCGCAACCTCGGGCGTCAACGGCAGTTCCACCGTCGACATCTGGTCTGCCGCCGCGCCGCTTTGGCCGGGACCCGTCGCGGGTTGTGCGCTCCCGAGATCGGGCTTCGGGGCGGGACTCGTTCGCAGAATCCCCTTCCCGGCCGTCCCCATCTGCCAACCCATGACGATCAGCATGAACGAGACAAAGAACGGCACCACGCCGAGATGGCCGCCGCCGAATTGCGCTAGCGCAAACAAGAGGGCGAAGACAACACCGACGACCAGTAACACGTATCCAAAAATCCGCATCGCGTTTCCCCGAATGCTTGTAGGCGCGACCCCAAGCATAGCCGATCGGTGCCAGCATCATGGCACCACGCATGAACGTGTGAACTCGTTTTCCTAATACGCGAACTTCGGAGAGGGTGGGATTCGAACCCACGGAACCCGTGAAGGTTCTGCGGTTTTCAAGACCGCTGCATTAAACCGCTCTGCCACCTCTCCAGGTACCAACGCGCTTTTAGCCATACGGGTTTGCGCCGCAAGCGCCTCGGGAATCGTGACGCTCCAGAGGCCCTTGCTCACATTTGCTCACGCCTGGTTCGCGACCTGTCCGGCAACCAGCAGCGAGTGCGCGACACCGTTGACGGCTTCCCTGCCGACGCCCTCCATCGCGTGAGCATACGTGAACATCGTGATGAGAGGCGTCAAGTGCCTCATGAGGGCGCCAACCTCTTTGACGTTGGCGCCGTTGTGTAGGCCGATCGTGGCGAACGCGTGCCTCAAGCCGCTATTCTGGAGAGGCTCGTCGCTCTGCGATCCCATGATACGCTGTAAGTCTCAACGACCGTTACAAAGCATAAAGCTAGGCCAGCTTATCGGCTTGAAGATGGAACAGGTGATGGGGCAGGCTTCGGAGCGGTCCAATCGGAGCCGTCTATGAACAAAACGCGAGCGACCGAGCACTGCACTTCACCGAGACCTGGCCAAGCGTCCGTCTGCGACCAGGTATTGCCTTTGATCGGTACGCTCGGAGCAAATTGACCGGTGGCTTGCTCTAAGATATTGTCCATAAAATCTCCAAGAGCGTTTGATAATTGCATCCTGAACACGACTTCAATTGCTGGCTTGCTAGCTATGTTGGTGAAATCCGCGCCTACGGTCAACGTAGACGTGATTGCTCCCCACCGGTTCTCAAAGAACTGAACGCCTGCACCGCAGCTAGAGATTTGGACCGGCGCGTCGGGCTGTGGGCGAACATACTCCGTTATACTCCCTGCGGTCACCGACGTAGGCGAGCACATGATCGTCCCTATTAGAAACGTTAGCGCTGCTAGCTTTATCACACCTTTGCCACGCTAAAGGATGCGTTGATCGTGCCGTCTTGGTTTTCAGAGACCAACATATGGACGTAGCCTCGGTCTAGGACCATTTCGGTCGAGACCGTGTGACCGCAGCCCGCGTCCTTCGCGTGAGTGTGGTTTAGCGAGCGAGAGAACTCGAATAGGGTCTTTCCCGCCCCATCGGCAAAGACGAAGTGCAAGAAGTAGGGCTGGCACTCGGCCGCGCCTTCGGAGTAGATCGAAAGCACGTTGCCGTCGTCGTAAGCGATCCTCGCGCACAGGTCCATGTCACCGCAATGATCGTAGGATGTAGCGACGGCACCGTTCGTTAGATGCATGGTTTGGAGCGGGGGAGCTTCCACGCAAAGCGCGCTAGATGTCGTAGCGGCGATGACGAGAAGCACAGCAAACAAGTATCTCATCCGCAAGTCTTCGGCGCCGCCGGGTCCTATGATCTGTTTGAACGTGTGCGTTACGCAATCGTTACAATCGCCTTAGTTGGAATTAACTCCTGAAAGCGGCCCACCGGGTGACCGTCCATTTCGATTCCGTTGACGAGCTTCGCGGGTTCGTGGCCGAGTGGCGGAGCCCACCGATCGCCTTATGGGCGGCGGCGACCTGCCGAGCCGCTGCTTTGCGGGACGATCGCGAATGCGGTGAGGTTGTGGTTCTCGTCCGCGCAGTACACGACGCCGTTCGAGATGCTCGGGGCTTCCCAATGGACGCCGCCGAGTGACGCGTTGCTCGCGATCGTCGCGCCCGTCGTCGCGTTCAGCGCCACGAGTTCGTTCGAGGCCGCAACGTAGACGATGCCGTTACGCACGGCGGGCGACGTGCCCTCGCCGCCAAGCGGCACCGAGGCGGTCCAGGCGGCGATGAGCTGCGTCACGCCACTCGTCGTCGTGACCGTGTAGGCGGTGACGCCGCTCGGAAGCCCGACATAGACGTACGTCTGACCGCTCGGACTCGCATACACCGCCGGCGCACTGAACAAGCCGGCGCTCAGCGCGATGGTCTGCAACGCAGCGCCGCCAAGACTTGCGCGATTGAGTAAGCGGAGCGTTCCGTCTTTGCCGGCCGAAACGGCCATGAGCGGTGTCAAGCTCGACGATTGGCGCGGGATCAGGGCGGGCGAACTGCTGCCAAGATCGAGATCGTCGGCATCGAGCATCGCCGCGTTCGACGGCGCGAAGCTGCCGATCAGCGCACTCGCATCGTGAGCGAGGCCCAGCACCGAGTCGCCGTAATCGCCGCTGCCCGGGTCGGACGTCCCGTTTCCGGTCGCAACGTAGATCTCGCCGTCCATCGCCGAATCCGGATCGACCACGACGCCCGCTCGCGACCACATGCCGGAGCGATTCTGCGAGCACGTGCTCGGTTGGATGAGCCCGGTCATCGAGCTGCACAGCGTGTTGAAGACGTGCGATTGGCCGGTCGTGGTGCTGATTGCGACCACATGACCGACATACGGGGTGCCGTCGCCATCGTAGGCCGACGTTTGCGCGTAGACGTAGCCGTTCGCGACGTTGAGCGGCGAGGCGTCTTTCTCGGTCTGCGGCGCCAGCGTGACGAGGACCGGGAATCCGTTCGCGGTATTCTCGACGCCCGTCACCGGGTTCAGTTGGTGGACCTTTCCGTCTACCCCGCCGGCGTACAGCTCATTGCCGGAAACGTCGTAGGCCGGTTCCGACGTCGTGATGTTGGGACCGGACGTCGTAAACGTCCAAACCTTCGATCCGGTCGACGTCGCGATGCCGTAGGTGGTCCCATTGTGGACGGTGACGTACAACATCGAGCCCTTGATAATGGGTCCTGAGTCTGCGATGTCGCCCAGACTGACCTGCCACAATTTCGTGAGCGTAATCGACCCCTGCGTTCCGGTAACCTCGTTGCTTACTCCGCTGCGCGCGGAGTCGTGATCGAAGAGCGGCCAATCGTCAGGCGTGTAGCCCGTGCTCGCTGTTGCTGTTGCTGTCGGCGCCGGTGTAGGCGTCGGGTTGGGCGGCGAGGTTGGCGTTGAGGTCGGCTTCGTCGACGGGGCCGTCGTCGGGCTGCCCGCGGACGGCGTCGTCGGAGCTTGCGCGCTTCCACTACACGCTGCGATCGCGAGGCCAGTCGCGATGATTGCGGCGGAAATCGTGGGTCGTAAGAGATGACGCACGCCGACCTCGTTCGTCCGAAAGAGTCAGGGGAGTACACCCTGCTACATGCCCAAAGCACGGCCCTACGAAAACGGACAACAGTGGTGCCTACGTCACACTTTTCAGTGCGTGACCAGAGACCGAACGAGCGCTCATTGTCGATGCGCTTTCCTTCTCGCATTTTTTGACGCGAGCAGCAGATGGCGAACCGTCCACGTTACTGAAAGCTAAGGTCCGGCATTGCTCGAAGGAGTATCTAGTAAGTAGGCTCGTCATGAGTGCAGATCGCGGGTAAACCAAAGGAGAGTCTGACGATGGAATGGTTGAGCTACGTTGCCTATTTCTTTGGTGGCGCGTTTCTTGCCAACGCGGTTCCGCACTTCGTAAGCGGGGTGATGGGGAGGCCCTTCCAAAGTCCGTTTGCCAAGCCGCCCGGTAAGGGGCTGTCGTCGTCAACGGTAAACGTACTGTGGGGTTCGTTCAACATTGCCGCCGGCTACGCGCTCATCGTTCGCGTCGGCGCATTCGATCTGCGCGACACGAGCGATGCTCTCGCCGCCGGATTGGGAACGCTCTTCATGGCGATCCTGATGTCCCGTGTGTTCGGCGCGCTGCACGGCGGCAATTCTCCGGCCTAGTTTGCCGAATCGAGCTTGCTGTCAAATGCGGTAGTTAGGAACCGTCGAGGGCTCCAAAGCGCAGGAGCCGAGCGGCGGCAAAGGGTGCGCGACTACGTGCTGCAGCACTCCATTGAACGGGTAAGCGCGGAAATCGAAGCGGCCCGTCTCACCGGCCGGCATTTCACACCGAAAGCCATGCGCCATGTAGTGGGCGAGTGGCGCTAGATTGACGGTAACGATACCGGGTTCCAGTCCGACCGCCGCAAAGCGACCATCGCGGTCCGTCCCCACTCGGACGGTTCGCCCGTTTGCGTCGGTGATGATCAGCGTCGCCCGGAGGGGCGCCTGTGTCTGTGCGTCGAGCACGCGTCCATGAACGCTCACCATCATATCGGCCGATGCCTGCGTTGCGGCGACTGCGGCGGCTAAGACTGAACACACTACCAGCGACCAACGAACCATGGCTGAGGATTCCCCGATAACCCCACTCTTAACCGTCCTCGGCGCTCGAGGAGAGAAAGGGCTGACGCTCGCTTAGCGGTAGCGCTGGCTCGCAGTCTTGAGGCGGACGGGCTTGCCCGGGCCGTACCTCTTTATGAACGCCATCGCCGCGGCATAGCGCATGGCTTGGACCTGTGCCCGGGTCTGGCCGCCGGATTGCGGCATCGGCGCCCTCGCGGCAGCCGATGCGTTGCCCCCGTACGTCGTGGGCACCCTCAAGACGGCGGGCGCTGGGAGCGTCGAGTTCGACTTCGTCTGCTGGGCAATGGCCGGCATCCCGAATGCCGGCGCGAGGCTGACCAAGGCGGCTGCGCATGCGAGCGTACGTACGTGCATATCAGATGAACCCCAGCGTCGGATAGGTTTGTCCGAGGATCGGCGTCGGGTCGGCGCCCATCGCCACAATCATGTCGGAGAGCTGATTGCGGAAGTCGACTTGAATGTAGGTGTCGCCGTTCCCGTCGAGTTGGCTCATCGACGACCATGCGCCGTACACCCCGCCCTTGACGGATGGGCCCATCACGAAGTGGACGGTGGCCGTCCCGTGATCGGTCCCGGCCGTCGAGTTCGAGTAAGCGCGCCGGCCGAAGTCGCTAAAGGTCATCAGCACGACGTTCTGCGCGATTGCCGGATTGGCGGCTTTCAAGAAGGCGAAGAACTGCGAGGTTGCTTGCGAGAAGTCTCCTAGCAGGTCGGACTGGCCGGGATTTTGGCCGCTGTGCGAGTCGAAGCCGCCGGTGTAGACGTAGTAGCCCTTCGTGGGAGCGCCCGCCAGGATGAGCCGCGCGACCTGATTGAGTTGCTGCATCAGATAGCTGCTGCTCGAGCTGCCGCCGGGCGAATTATACGTCGTGTTGTAGTTCGTCGCCGGGACGGCGTTCCCGTAGGCGTCGAGTTGCGTCACGTAGGTAAGCGTCGCGTTCTGCAACGCCCGGGCGAATTCGGCGGGCATCGCGGAATTGGCGTACGCACCGTCGAGCTTTATGTCGGTCAATCCGGTGCTGCCGCCCGGACCCGCATTGGGGGCCACTTGACTGAGATTGCCGCTCCCGATGACGAGGGGCACGCTCTTTATGCCGCGCATCGTGAGCGGGAGCGAGCCGTTGAGTGAGAGCATCGAAGGGAGAGTGCCGCCCGCGATGTTCAGCTGATCGATCGCCGTGCCGAACCAGCCGTTGTTGATGCCGTTGAACGTATTGATCGTTCCGGTATACTGATCGAATTTCGCCTGCTCGTGTCCTTCGCGGGCGAGTTCGGCCGCCGGCAGACCGACGCCGGCGATAACGGCGACTTCGCCCTGCCCGTACATCGTTCGCAGGTCCGGCATATAGGGATTGAACGCGTACTGGGAATTCGAACTCGGCGGGTTGCTCGTCGTCGGATCGAACGCCGTACCGGCCGTTTGGACGTCCGTCGCCAAGCCGTTATGCGGATCGCTCGGCGTCAGGGGAATCGCGATGTTCGCCCGTTGCCCCTGGTAGCCGGTCAAGTATTCCGGCAGGTGCAGCACGGTATTGTAGCCGTCGTTTCCGCCGTCGAACTGGCAGATCACGAAGATGTACGGCGTTGCCGCTTCGACGCGAACCGCGCGCAGGAGCGACGGGACCGAAAGCGTCGCGGCCGTCATGCCGCAAAGAAAGCGCCGGCGCGTGAATATGCTCACGTCAGTTTACCTCGTACTTTGGAGACGCCAAGATCAACCAAACGGCACCCCGAACGCTCTTGGTTCCAAGGAGATAATTCGTGACCAGAGACTGCAGCTCTGGATCGCCTCCTTCGACGAGCGCGTCGAGTAGATACGCCGCCTGTTGCGCGGGTGGGAACTGCGCGATACCCGAGAGGTCCATGTTGAGTTGATTGCTCGGGTTGAGCGCGCCGGTGTGAACGTTCGAGGAGACGTCCGCAGCGACGTTCCAGCGCTGCAACAAGTAATAGTTCGTTAGCAACGACTCTTTGTCGCCCGGGCGGTAGAACGAGAACACCGTCGGGGCGTTCCACAATTCCATGCCCGTGCCGTATTCGTCGTAATCGATGTCTTGCAGCGGCGCACCGCTCGCGTTGGTCGCCGGATTGGCTTGCGCCCCGTGCAATGCGCGGACGGAGTCGATCGCGTACTCAACCGGCGTTTTGACCTGGGAGTCGATCGCCGGAATGAACTCAGGGTCGTTGACGATCGCTTGCAACACCTCGGCGATCTGCGTGGGATCGTTTTCGGTGTTCCGCCAGACGGTCGCGATTCGAGTGACATAGCCTGGCGACGGCGTCTCGGTGACGAAGCGCTGCAACAATTCCTTGGCCTCGAAGGGCGCCGCCGACGGGTTGTGCACGAGCACGCTTATGACGTCGTTGACGACCGTCGCGTCGCCCGGGTCCGGGACCGTTTGCCCGATGATCGTGTATGGTCCGTGACCGTGAGCGTTGGCGTTGAAGGCCTCGACGTCGACCTGATCTGCCGGCTCGCCGGTCGGCAGCGGATAGGGCTGATAGGTCTGAAAGCCGGTGAGCGCGAGAGCGACTTGCTTCACGTCGGGCTCGCCATAGGCGGGAACCGGGTTCTGGTTGCCGTCCAGGACGTTCGAACCGTCCATGTTCAGCTGGTTGATGCCGATCGTGTAGAGCTGCATCAGCTCGCGCCCAAAATTTTCGTTCGGGGGATTCGTCGAATCGGTTCCCACGTTGTCGTTGTTATCCAGCCACAGCAGGATCGCGGGCTCGAGCGAGATGTCCGAAACGAGCGAACCGAAGTTTCCGAGAGCGTCGGCGCGGACCGTCTCTTCGTAATGCAGCATCGCGTAGGAGTCCGAGACCTTCCCGTTGCCGACCGCAAAGTGATCGAGCCAATGCTCGGTGACCTTCTCGAGCAATTGCGCGTTGGAAGCAACCTCGCGCTGGATAATCCGGTCCTCGAGCAGATTGTAGTTCTGGCCGTCGGTATTCGCGTTTCCGGTGATCGTCGGCATCGCCGGAAGATATGTCGAAAGCTGCGAGTCGTTGATCGATTGCGGATTGAGCTGCGCGCTGAACCAGGCCTGGTAGCCGCTCTTGAGCACGGCGGTCACGTTTTCAGGCGTATCGGAATAGCCGAAACGCCGCAGGATAAATTGGATGTCCCTGCGCGTCACGACGGTGCCGGCAGAAACCTGGCGCGCCTCCGCGAGCGGCCGGCGAACGCCGCTACCCGACGTCCCGCCCGGGTTGTCGTTCACGACGTCGGCGATCACGCGCAGCGCTCCCGGTTCGCGCCCGTTGACGCCGTTGATGCGCAGGACGAGACGACGCGCGTTCGCCGGAACGGCGACGAACGCACCCGATCCCACCGCGGCCCACGAGGTGACGAGCTGCCCCCCGCCATCGACGAACGCCACCACGAGCGCACCGGTTGGAGCACTCGGAGCGGAACGCGAGAACGAAAAGGCTGAGCGGCAGCCCTCGGGTCCCGTCTGCGTGCCGCAAGCGCCAAAACTCCCCAGGCGGATGCTGCCGCTCGCGGTGAGGCGCACGAAATGCCCGGCGCTGACATCGATGCCGGCGTCGTAGCCGGCCGCTCCACGCGGTGTTCCGGCGCGGACCAGCGTTTCTGCATACGTCGGCTCGTACACGGCCGCCGCGACGCATGACGGCGCGAACGCGCCGGCCGCGAGGGCAAGAGTGAAGACTCCGAAGGGCCATCGCATTCGAAACATCTCCTTGTCTTCTGTCGGACGCGGGTCACATCAATCGCGTAGCGGATGCGAAAGTGATGGTAACAGATGCCGATAACCGTTGGAGTGTGACTCCGACCACACACCGCGTGTGTGCTCGCCGTGATAAGTAAAACGAGTTCCCGGCAAGGTTGAGGTTTCTCGATGCGTTCGCGATTTTTCAAAAGCGCCACCATCCTGATGGCTGCATGCGTCGCTGCCTGTTCGGGCGGCGGCGGCACGCCCGGCGGCGGGGGCGGAGGCACGCCGACTTCTCATCCGACGAGCGGAGCCTCGGCGACGCCGGCGCCAACTGCAACGCCGCAGCCCAAGGCGACGTACGTTCTCCCGTCGGCGAGCCCCGTCTCGCAGTCCGTGTACACGATCGACTCGAATCCACACGGTCTCGCGGTTACCGTCGACGGTTCGTCGCTCGGCGCGACACCGCAAACGGCGTCACCGGCTTTCGCCAATACCCCGCACACCATCCAAATAGCGCCGAACGCTGCCGCGACCCCGAACGCGACCGCTTCCCCGTTTGTCGTGACGCTCACGCAAACGGCGAACGGACCACGCACGATTTTCTACAATCAGACCCTCGACACGCTCGGCAAGATCACGACGATCACGACGACGAGCGTGAGCCGGCGACCGCAAGCCAACCTCGCGCGCGCTGCCGCGTTCGGCGCGCGCCGGCTACCGCCCTCAAACCTGGGCCGTCGCCTTTACAGCCCCAATCGCGTCGCCGTCACCTACGACATCGCACGTCTGGGCAGCCGGACGTTCGCCTCGATCGAACACGCGCACGGCTCCCAGACTGCGCTCACGCTGTCGCAGTCGTCGAATTCGGTAACGCGCGTGCTCACGCTCGCAGAAGGTCGCTCCGTCGACGTAGAGATGCGCGGCCTTGCGGGCGAAGCGGGCGTTGCGTCCGCTTCCCGCGTCGGCCTGCGCTACCCGATGGCTGCGCCCGGCCCGCCGGTGTATCCCAATGACACGTACTTCGCCGATGGCGAGCAGTGGTATCTGTCGCCGGTAATCGACATGCCCGATGCCTGGGCCTACACCCTGGGTGTTCCGTCGATCGCCGTCGCGATCGTCGACTCCGGCTACGATCCCAATCAAACCGAAGTAGCACCGCAAGTTACGGTCGCCGAACAGATCATCGGGGGCTATATCTCCAAAGGTCCACCGCCGCCAGGTGCGGTCACCGATACCGACGGGCACGGCACCTTCGTTTCTGCCGTCGTCTCGGCTGCAACCAATAACGCGGCCGGGTTCGCCGGCGTCGGATACGGCGTTTCGCTGCAAGAGTATCAGATCTACACCGGTGCGAATCCGGTGGCCGACACCGGCGACGAAGCCGAGGCGATCCGCGAGGCGGTCGCCAACGGCGCCAAGGTCATCCTGCTGCCGCTCGGCGGAGCGTCGGCGGGGGGACCCGATCCACTCGAGAGCGACGCGGTGAACTACGCGCTGGCGAACGACGTCACGGTCGTCGCCGCCGCCGGCAACGAATCGGCGGCGACCCTCGATTTTCCGGCCGCGCTCCAGGGCGTCATTTCGGTTGGGGCTTCAGCGGTGAACGATACCGCGGCGCCGGGAACGGTCGTGGGCGGCGGCAACTTTGAGTACGTCCCAACGTATTCCAATGTCGATCCGAACTTGGACCTCGTCGCACCGGGCGGCGACCCCTCGAGCGTAACCGACCCCGATGTGATCCACTGGATCAAGAACAGCTACACGACCACTCCAGCTGCGGGCTTACCGGCCTGCCCCGCCGGAACCGCAACTGCCGACTGCGCCGTCTTGATCGCCGGTACGTCGGCGTCATCGGCACAAGCGGCCGGCGTGGCCGCCCTGATGCTGTCTCTTAACTCGGCCTTGACGCCGGGACGGATTCAGACGATCCTCGATTCGACCGCCGATCAAATCGTCAACGCCACCTCGACGCCCGAGCCGGGCCAAGGCCGCGGGCGACTCGATGCCCATCGTGCGTTGGTCGCGGTCGCCGGCGACCCCTCACCCGTGCCGGCTCTGCCCGCACCGGCGTTCGCGCAATTCCGCGCCTTCGCATACACCAACTCCGGCGCGACCACGCCGGTCGCACCGGCGATCATCGACGTCACCTTCCCAGCCGGCGTGCCGGTGCACGTCGACGGTACGTTCCGGATCGCCGATATCCCGGCCATGCCGACCGGCAGATACAAAATCGGCGTCTGGATCGATACCGACGGCGACGGCGTCGTCGATGCCGGCGACTACTTCGGCGCGGTCACCAACACGTGCGGTACGAGCGGGCCCTGCTCAGGGGCAACCAGCATCAAGGCCGCGCTCGTCACGAGCGGATTCAAACTGCCCTAAATGCGTGCGAGACGAAAGGCTTCTGCTCCGTTGATGCGCTCGATCGTGCTCTGTCTGGCGGCCTGCGCCGCGTTCGTCGCTTGCTCGGGCGGCGGCGGTACCCCGAGCGGCGGAGGTACGTCGCCTACGGCGGGGCCGTCGGCGAAGCCGACGACAGCGGGTCCGACGCCGACCCCGGCTCCGACTGCGACGCCCACGCCGGCGCCAACCGCTACGCCGGGTCCGCCGACGGCAGCGCCGATCAACCCGCAGCTCGTTTTCCTCAACGGCGCCAACAACTGCAGCGGCGCGAATCAATGCTTCTACGGACAGTACGTTGCGCTGCCCGGAACCAATACCCAACAGCCGCAAATCACGACGCCCCGGCAGCTCGCGATGCTGCCCAACGGCGACTTGATCGTGGGGACCGGTTCCGGTTCGCCCGGCGCCGCGATTGGTTCCTCGAGCGCGGCGATCTACATCATTCCAAGCGCAGACGGCGATCCGCTGCCGGGAACGCCGGCCCCCTTCGCGACCATTCCCGATAGCTTGCCGCAAGGCGTGACCTACTCTGCCAAATCGACCCTCGGACCCAATGGCGCGATCTACGTCGGCGCGACTCACGGCGTCTACGCGATTCCCTACACGACCGGGATGAAGAGCGCCCCATCCGGTTCGATCACGAAGATCTTTCAGGTCCGCGAGCCCGATATCCAGTCGGGTTGCAATCCGCCGCTCAACGTCACCGCTAACCCGGGCGGCGTCTGCAACGGCGACGCGGACGATCACGAGACCACCTCGGTGCTCGCCGACGACTCGCGCGGCGTCATTTTCGTGAGCGTGGGCTCCTCCTGCAACGCCTGCGCGGAAACGGATCCCTCCGACACGCGCGCGGTGGTCATGGAGGTCCCGCTGTCCGGCGACCTGACGTCGATGATCCAAGGCCAGCCGCCGCAAAATACCAAGTGGATCGCAAAGCGTTATCGTAACGCCCTGGCGCTCGCGCAGAATCCGCAGACCAGCAACGTCTGGGCCGGCGGGGCGGGGCAGGATTGCCTCGAGCCATCGCCGCTTCCAACGGTACCGTCGCCGAACACGCCGATGCCGCGCTCTAGTTGCCCCGCGCAGCCGCCCGCGCCGTACCAAGACGTGTACGCGAGCAACGGGCATCCCTACGAGCATCTCGATCCGCTCACGATCGATGCGACCCCGGCAGCGACGTATTCGAGCGCTCCCGACTACGGCTGGCCCGATTGCGAGGAGAACCACGCCGCGCTGTACCGTTCCGGGGTGACCTGCAGCAAGTCGACCCAGATCCTGCCCGCGATCGAATATCTGCCGTACGGGACGATCATCGGAGCGGTCTTCTATCCGCTTCATCCGATCGGCATCTACCAGTTCGGCACCGGGTTCAAGGGTGCGCTGTTCTTCTCCGGTCACGGATCGTGGCACGAGGATGCAAACGGCCATCCCGTCACGCCGCCGGAAGTCGCCTACGCGACGATGTCGCAAGGCGGCGACTTGCCGCTAACGTCCGCCCAAGGGAACAACTTCAACTCCGAGGGCCAATGGAGTCCCTTCCTTTCGAATTATCAGCAACCCAACGGCGCGATGGCGGGCAACCGCATCGGGCAACCCGTTGGCCTGGCCGTCGGACCGCAGGGCAGTTTGTTCGTGGCCGATTCGTACATGAACGCCGTGTATCGCATCCGGTACGGCGCGCCGCCGGCGGCCTCAGCCGTGCGCCGCCGGTACCGCTAGCGACGCGGCGCACACTTCAGTCCTCGGGTCTTGGCGCCGAAGTAAACGAGCAAGTGGGTAACCGTCGTTTCTTCGGTAGCCGTCCCGCCTTTCGCGCCCTCGGCCTCGCCCTGGCGTTTGCCTTGCCGTCCGGCGCGAGCGCGACGGTACCCCAGCCGCAGACCGCCGTCTTTTCACTCACGCAGATCCCGGCCTCACAAGCGGCGCGCCTGCTACGCGGCCTTTACCCTCACGCGCGCGTCACGCTCGATGCCGGCGCGAACTCGATCATCGTCTCGGCACCGGAAAACGATCTAACCGCGATCAAAAGCGTCCTCGCCGGAATCGACGTGCGCAACCCGATCGCGCCGGCGTCCCAGGCGTTCGCGCTGCGCACGGTCAAAGCCGGTCAGATCGCGCGCCGAATCCAGGCCCTGTTCCCGGCAGCGCGATTGCAGGCCGCGCCGGGCGACCATACGCTGCTCGTGCAAGCGCCGCCCGCCGACATGACGCAGATCTCGGCGATCGTCGCCTCGATCGACACGCCGGCCCCGTCCGCCCAGCTCGTTCCGCGCGCGCCGCGCACGACCGAAGCATTCCGCGTCAACCAGACGTCGGCGCACAGCCTCGGGCGCGCGATTGCGACGACCATCGGCGACGTGCGCGTCGACGTCAACGGCGACAGCATCCTGATCACGGGGCCGCCCGACGAAGTCGCACGCGCCAAGACACTCGCGGAGCAGCTCGATCAACCACCGGCGGGCGTGCGCTTCACCTCGCTCTACCGCATTCACTATTACGACGCGGCCTCGGTCGGCGACTTCCTCGCGCGTTCGTTTCGCGGTATCGCCGTCGACGTCGACAAGGGCCTCAATGCGATCACGGTGTTCGGCACCGCGTCGGAGCAGCAACGCGTCGCCGCGGCGCTCGAGCAGGTCGACACGCAGAATTCGAGCGGCCAAGGCCTGCCGGTCGCGCAGCCCGGCGGCGCCACGGGCCCGATCGGCGGACCGAACGGCTCCTTTGAAGTCTACACGCTGAAGGCTGCCGTGCCGGGCCTCGCCGGCGCTCCCTCCTCGAGCGCCAACGATATCGCCCAGAGCGTCACCCAAGCGCTGCAGTCGCAAGCAGCCGACTTGCGCATCACGGTCGTGCCGAGCACGAACCAATTGATCCTCACCGGCAGCGTCTATTCGCTCGAACTCGCACGCCAACTGATCGATCAACTCGACGTCGCGCAGAAACTCGTCGTGCTCGACACGCAAGTACTCGAAATCGACGCCACGTATGCGCAAGATCTCGGCCTATCGTTTTCCAATCCGCAGGTGATTTCTACGACCTATAGCGAGGCGACGCCGCCTCCCGATGCGAACGGCAACCCGCAGCGCCTGCTCGGGCTCGGGCCGCTTACCCGCACGCCGCTCTCACTTGGCCTCCAACTCAGCCTCGCAATCCAGCAAGGCAAAGGCCGCGTGCTCGAAAACCCGCGCATTGCGACGATCTCGGGGCGCACGGCATCGATCCGCGCCGGCGATACGATCTCGGTCGCGACGACCGCGGGCGGCGGCGCGGGCACGGTCGCGACGACGCAGCTTCAGACGTTCCAAACCGGCGTCACGCTCGACATCACGCCGATCGTCAATGCCGGAGACTTCATCACGATCCTAGTGCATCCGACGGTCAACAGCGAGACCGGCCTGCTCAACGGCATCCCACAGATCTCCACCCGCGACACCCAAACGACGGTCGAATTACGTGAGAACGAGACGCTCGTGATCGGCGGCCTGATCGAAGACAACGCGACGCACACGACCAACAAAATACCCTTGCTCGGCGATCTCCCGCTGATCGGCGAGCTGTTCCGCGAGAATATCATCAGCAACTCGCACGACGAACTCGTCATTACCGTCACCCCGCACGTCATTACACCGGGAGCCGGCGACGACTGGCCCCAGCGCGGACTCCCGGTGATTCCCACGCCCGCACCACTGCGCACCCTGGCGGCGAACTTCTCGTTGCCGCATGGCGATGGACCGTTGCACCGCAGCCGCTCTTCCGCGAGCCCGGCAGCCGTCGTGTCGCCCGTCACGGCGCCGCCCGCCACCCCGGCACCCGCGACCTTGCCGCCGCCCAGCGGCCCGACGCCCGCATCGCATGGCGGAGCGACTTCAACGCCGGGGCAGGCCGCCGGTACGGCAGCGACCGTGCGGGGCGACGCTCTGGTCTACGGCGCGCTGCCCGCGAGCAACGTCGCGGCCCCGACCGATCCGGTCAAGATCTTCTACGCCGACCTCAGCCCGGTCGCGCTCTCGCCCGGCAAGAACGTGACCGTGAACGCGACTACGACGACGAACGCCGTTCGCGTAACGCTGGTCAACGGGCTGCTGAACCTCGCCCTTTCGCAGACGGCTGCCGGCACGTGGAGGGGTTATTTCCCGTTACCCGCGGCCTTGGGGAGCGGCCCAACGTCACTCTTGCTGACCGCGTATCGCAGCGACGGCACGAACACGTCGCTCGCTCTTCCGGTGACCGTGACGCCGTGAGCCGCGGGCTCGGCCTTGTACTCCTCGCAGTGATCGCCCTAGGCATTTCGGCCGGTTGTTCGGGCGCGAATTACGACCCCCAGCCGAGCGTCAGCCCGACGCCGACATCCGGCTCGACCGCGTCGGCGGCGCCTTCCGCATCCCCGTCAGGATCGCCGCTGCCATGCAATACGCCGGTAGCGGCCGGCGCGCAGTTCATCGCGATCGGCTTGTACATCGCCCCGCCGGCGACACCCGATCCGACCTACGGCATGGTCTTCGGCTACGCGCTCGCCGATTCACAAGGCGATATTCCGGTCACCGCCGCGGTCGTCACCTTGCGTCCCGGCGATCAGGTGCAGTTCGTCAACGTCGACCCCGCGAATTCCGACGGCAGCAACGGAAACGTCCATTCTGCGGTCGGCTTCCAAACCCAAGCGTTTCCGGCTACACCCTACGCGTTTCCGGCGGCGGCCGACGCACCGGCCGGTACGACGCTGGGCAACGGCACGCTCTGGTCCACGGGTGAGCTGCCCTCGACTGCAGCCGCTCCGTGTTACTCGCAGGTGTTCACCGTTCCGGCGAGCGGGGTTTACTATTTCGGCGACCTCGGCTACTACAATTCGCTCGGCATGCGCGACGTTCTCGTCGTGTCAGCGAGCGCACCAACGGTGCGCGGCCGGCCGCTCATGCGACGGCGCTGACGCGGAAATCGACCTCCGGCTTGATCCCAGCTGCCAGGGTCTGGTAAACGACGCAATATCGCTCCGTCAATTTTTGCAGGGTGGCAACTTCGTCGGGCGTGGCGTCGCCGTCCAGGTCGAAGCGAAGCCGAATGTTCTTGAAGCCGACCGGCGCGGCGCGGTCGGTGCCCAGGGTGCCGCGGAAGTCCAGGTCTCCCTCCGCGTGTACGGTCCCGCCCCGCAGCCGAATGTTCGTAGCGGTTGCGACCGAGCGCAGCGTGACGCCGGCACATGCGACCAGTGCCTGTAACAGCATGTCACCTGAACAAGCCAGCGTTCCGTCGCCGCCCGTTGCCGGGTGCAGGCCGGCTTTCACGAGCGCTCGCCCGGTTTCAACCGTGCAGCTAAGCCCTTCGGGATCATCGACCCGGCCGCTTGCCTTCAACGTGATGAGCGCGGCGGCCGGCTCGGCGCGATACCGATCCTTGATCGGCGCCTGTAGAGCGCGCAACGATTCGCTATTCATACGCTTCCTCCGTTTCTGCTGTGCGTTCGTAAAAACTGACGATGATCGACCGCGCCCCCGAACACCTACGAGTGCAGTACGCGCGACATGAGAAGCGCAATCGCTTGCCGGAGTTGAGCCGCAATGCGTGGTTGCTCGGCCTCGTCGATCTGACGACGCGCCAATCCGATCCAACGGATTCCCTCTGCCTCGACGCCGCCATGCCACCAAAACATCTGCAAGGCGACGGCAACGCAGGCGCCTAGGGCCGGCTCTTGACCCTTGACGAGCGACCAGTCCATCGTCGCGCGAAGATTTTCCACTTCCGGTTCGAGTCTCGCAAGCCACTCGCTCAGCTGCATCGCGCCAAAGCTTTTCTCTGCCCGCTGAGCGACACCGCAAAAGTAGTCGGCGTACCGGCGCGCGAGCCGCTCGCGCTCCCCGCTGGCCGTTAGTTTCGCCAGCGCGTACTCGCGAGTTGACTCGAGCATGCGATAGCGCTCCTGATCGTCGCTCGTATCCACGACCAGCAACGACTTACCGGCAAGTGAAACAATCGGGTCGAGCACATCTGCCTGTTCGGCTCCATCGCCGGCGCACACACAGGCCGCGGCGTCGTGGGTAAAGCTGCCGGCAAAAATCGCCAAGCGATTGAACAGTACACGTTCCTCGGGCCCCAGTAAATCATAGCTCCAGTCGAACAGCGCACACAGCGTCTTCTGTCGCGGCAAAACCGTGCGGCTTCCCCCAGTAAGAACCTTGAAGCGCTCGTCTAGGCGGTGCGCGAGGTTAGCGACGCTCATGACGTTTACGCGCGCTGCGGCGAGTTCGATTGCGAGTGGAATGCCATCGAGCCGGCGGCAGATGTCCGCCACGATGGGCGCGTTGTCGCCGCCGAGCCGAAAAGATTGATCGACGAGCGACGCGCGATCGGCAAAAAGGGCCACTGCACCGAATTCGAGCGCTATCGCCGGATCGATACTCGCCAGCTTGTAGGGTACTGCGAGCGACTCGAGCCGTACAACTTTTTCTCCAGGCACGCCGAGTGCTTGGCGTGATGTGGCGAGAATACGCACGTTCGGGCAATGGCAATGAATCGCATGTGCGAGAGCGGCGACGGTCTCGAGCACGTGCTCGCAATTATCGAGAACTAGGAGCAGCTGCCTGCCTTTGAGAGACTGCGTTATGGACTCGTCGCTCAGGCGCATTTGCGCTTGGCTTACGCCCAATGCTTTCGCAACCACGCTCGACACCAGCTCCGGCTCGGTGATCGGCGCAAGATCGGCGATCCATACGCCGTCCGGAAAGCGGTCGAGCACTTCGGCGCCGAGTTCCGCCACCAATCGCGTCTTGCCGACACCTCCGGCTCCTACCAGCGTGATCAAGCGGTGCTCGATGAGGCGTGGCTTCAGATCTTGAAGGTCTTGTTCGCGCCCGCGAAAGCTCGTAACTTGAATGGGGAGGTTATTGGGCAGCGCGTCCAGTGACCGCAGCGGCGGAAAATCGCACTTGTGACCGTTGAAGGTCGCCTGCCACACGTGCTCGGGCTGGGCGAAGTCCTTGAGCCGGTGCAAGCCGAGATCGGTGAATATCGTATCGGGCGGCGCCTCGTTTTGAACGAGCGCGTGCGTGGCATCCGACAGGAGTACCTGGGCACCGTGACCGATGGACATGAGCCTTGCGACGCGGTTGACCGTCGGACCGAAGTAATCGGCGTCGCGTTCATCTGCGTATCCCGTATGCAAACCCATGCGGACGCGCAGGGCTTGCACGGCCGAGAAGTCTTCTGTGCCGAGCGCTCGTTGAGCATCGACGGCGGCATTGAGGGCATTTGGTGCCGTAGCGAATGCGGAGCAAAACGCGTCGCCGAGCGTCTTGAAGATATAGCCACCGTATCGGGAGATCGCCTGCCGGAGCAGCTGTTCGTGGCGCTCAACGGCGGCCTTCATGGCGTCGTGATGGGTTTCCCAGCGCTCGGTGCTGCCTTCGATGTCGGAAAATAGGAAGGTCACGGTACCCGTGGGCAACACCGCGCGCTTGGAGGGAGCTTCCTTTGCCCGAGTGCTGTGTGGCATCGAGGACGATAACATTGCGTTACCTTAAGACGGCCGTGAACCTATATTTTCGTCACCGCGAACGTTCGTCGCCCGCCACGAGCGAACTAATGATAGAAGTACGGATCCAAAACGGTGACTTCGGTAATCGCATCGACCGGGAGTCCGTTACGTTCGGCCGCTTTGCGGATCGAGCCCTCACTCGGACCATCGTAAACGCAAAACGTCGTCTTATGATCCTTTGAGACGTATGAATGGCTCCATGTCACGCCAAGCTCTGCATTCGTGCCGACGACACCACGGCACGCGTCGGCTCCTTCGCTTGTGGCCGGAATCGCCAATCCGTCTTTGAACGTGCGTTCGACAACGTATCGAGGCATGTTTCTTGCTCCTCTAGGCTTAGGGAAGTCGACCTGGCAGAGGCGCTAGCGACCGGCCAAGGACGGCGGGTCGAGATCATCATAGCGAACGGCCGGCCCAGCGGCTTCGGCGGATTTACCTAGTTTGCGCCCCGGGTCTGCCCATTTTTCGGCCGGTCTCCGACCCGGCACGCGAACGCCTGTTCGGGTGTCAATATCTCGGCGCCGCCGGCAGCACCGGACCCCTGTTTGGCGAAACCGTCAGTGCCCTGACACCGGCTTGTTCGGCGAGCTGTTGGAGGTTCTTCGTGGAAACAATCGACAGTCGTTCACTTACGGTGTCCTCTGCCGAGGCCTGTTGAGCGGGAGTATGAACGAGAGCACGACGTTCGCCGGCGACGACCTGCGGCGCACCGACCCGAAATTCGCGCAACCCCTTTACGGTCAATATCTGCGTGCCGTCAGACGCTTGGACGATCTCGCGCGCGGCCGATTCGGTAAGCGCGTCATCGACCTCGCCGTGCGATGGGCGCTCGACCGGCCCGGAGTCGGCGCCGTGTTATGGGGAGCGCGCCACCCGAACCAGCTCGACGCCGTCGGCGGTGCGTTCGGGTTCCAACTCGATCGTGCGACGTTCGATGAGGTGGACCGTATTTTGGCGGAGGAGATTTCGAGCCCCGTAGGCCCGGAGTTCATGGCTCCGCCCGAAAACGTGGGGGTCTGAAACGCATGCGCGTCGGAATCGCCGGGCTCGGTAAAATGGGGAGCGCGCTAGCCGAGAACCTCATCGCGCGCGGATACGAAGTGGCGGTCTGGGATCGCTCGAGCGAACGCGCCCAACCGCTTGCAGTGCTCGGCGCTCGGCCGGCTCCCTCGCCGGAAGCGCTGGTCGAAGGGATGGACGCGGTACTGGTGATGCTTTGGGACGACGCCGCGGCAACGGAGATCAGCTTGGGGCGAATCATTCCGGCTGCCTCGCCGCCGACCATCGTGATCGAGATGTCGACCCTCTCTCCAGCCATGTACCAGACCCTTGGTGAGGCGGCGAGCCGCAAGGGCCTCGATTTTCTCGCCTGCCCGGTCCTGGGCAGCGTGAACCTTGCGGCCAGCGGCGCGCTTACGATCCTGGCGAGTGGTTCGGAAGCAGCGTTCCTGCGCGCTCGGGTCTTGCTCGATTCCCTTGGGAGTTCGGTCACGTACGTTGGGCTTGCGGGTGCGAGCGCTTTCCTCAAGCTCGCGAACAACGCGATCATCGGCATCGTCGCGGAGTCCTTACGCGAACTCCTGAAGCTGTGCGCGCGAGCCGGGATCGACGAGGGTCTCGCCGTTGATTCCTTGACGGGGGCGTTCGGACGGATCGCGGCCTCGAAAGTACAACAGCTGCACGCGCATGACACGCAGCCGCGATTCTCGCTCGGCGCGCTGCACAAGGATTTGCTCCTGGCTCGTAACGCCGCGGCCGCGGTCGGCGTCGCGCTGCCGTTGCTCGACGCCGTCCTCCCAGCCGTAGAGGACGGCATCGCTGAAGGTCTCGGCGCCCGTGACTACGTCTCGCTCGTCTTCTCCGGCGCAGCCGGCACCGCGAGCGCAGCCCCCGGGGAGTAGGCGGCGGGTTCCGCGTCCCGGACCGGCGTAACCTCGCTGCCATGGAGCAACGCAAACTCGGTACCCAGGGACTCACGGTTTCGGCGCTCGGCCTTGGATGCATGGGCATGACCTGGGCATACGGCAGCGCCGACGCGACCGAAGCGATCGCTACGATCCACCGCGCGCTCGATCTGGGCGTCAATTTCTTGGATACGGCCGAAATCTACGGACCCTATACAAACGAAGAGCTGGTCGGCCGAGCGATCGCGGGGCGCCGCGAACAGGTCGTCGTCGCGACCAAATTCGGGTTCAAGTTCGGCGCCGACGGAAACCGCGGCGTCGACGGCAGCCCCGCCAACGCAAAACGCGTAGCCGACGAGTCGTTGCGCCGTTTGAAGATCGACGTCATCGACCTCTACTATCAGCACCGCCGCGACCCCGCCGTTCCGATCGAAGAGACGGTCGGCGCGATGAAGGAACTCGTGCTCGCCGGCAAGGTCCGCTATCTGGGCCTGTCCGAAGTCGGCCCGCAAACGCTGCGGCGTGCCAACGCCGTCCACCCGATCAGCGCGCTGCAGAGCGAATATTCGCTCTGGGAGCGCGGCATCGAGGCGGAGATTTTGCCGACGTTGCGCGAGCTTGGGATCGGGTTCGTGCCGTACAGCCCGCTCGGGCGGGGCTTTCTGACGGGATCGGTCAAGACCGATGCGCTCGAGGCGGACGACTTCCGCCGCACGAACCCCCGGTTCAGCGCCGAGAACGCGCAGCGCAACGAGGCTCTGGTCGACGTCGTGCGGGGTATCGCCGAGCGCCGCCAAACCACGCCCGCGCGCGTGGCGCTCGCCTGGCTGCTCGCGCAAGGTGACGATATCGTTCCGATCCCCGGCACCAAGCGCGTACGCTACCTCGAGGACAACCTCGGCGCGATCGACCTCACCCTCGGCGACGACGATCTGCGCGAACTCGCGGGATTGGCGGAGCGCGTATCGGGCGAGCGTTACACCGCGCCGATGAACGCAATGATCGAACGGTAAGGTCCGGAAGGCTCGCGGCTGAGACGCGCCGATTCAGAATCTCTGAAAAAGGAAGGACCCAAAAACGTGGGTAAAGCGCTGGCCATGAAATACGTTGTCATGACGCTCGCTCTCGCGGGCCTTACCTCGAGCGCGAGTGTGTCGGCGCTCGCCGCTGACAGTACTGCGGGCTCCAAAGTCTTCGCGCTGCAAGCCGAAAACGGCTCGGGCGAAAACGGCACCGTTGCGCTGACGCCGGAAGGCACCAAGACGCTCGTCGTCGTGCAGCTGACGGGTGCGCCGAGTGGCACGCCTCAGCCCGCTCACGTGCATCTCGGACCGTGCGCCACGCTGACTCCCGCGCCGACCTACGCGCTCGAGTCGCTCGTCGACGGCGTGTCGATGACGACGCTGGACGTGCCGATCGCCAAGTTGACCGACGGCACGTTCGCCGTGAACGTACACAAGTCGGTCGCCGAAATCAAGACCTACGTCAGCTGCGGGAACTTGAAGACCTAAGCCCGAGGACGAGGGGCTTCGGGGTCAGTCGGCGACCTTGAGCACGAGCTTCCCGAAGTTCTCGCCGCGGAACAGTTTCAAGAGCGTCTCGGGAAACGTGTCGAAGCCCTCGACGATATCTTCGCGCGAGATCAGCTTGCCCTCTTGCATCCACCTGGCCATGTCGCGCACGGCCACGCCGTAGCGGTCGCGATAGTCGAAAACGACGATGCCTTGCATGCGCGCGCGGTTGACGAGCAACGAGAGGTAGTTGCTCGGGCCTTTGACCGGGGTCGTGTTGTTGTACTGCGAAATCGCGCCGCAGATGATGACGCGCGCGTGCATCGCCAAGCGTGCCAGAGCGGCGTCGAGTATGTCGCCCCCGACGTTGTCGAAGTACACGTCGATGCCTTTGGGACAGTGTTTGCGCAGCGCCGCGCCGACGTCTTCACTCTTGTAGTCGATTGCGGCATCGAATTTCAGCGTGTCGAGCAGATACGCGCACTTGTCATGGCCGCCGGCGATGCCCACCGCGCGACAGCCCTTGATCTTCGCGATCTGCCCGACGATCATGCCGACGGCCCCGGCGGCGCCCGAAACGACGACGGTCTCGCCCTCCTTCGGTTCGGCCGCCTCCAGCAGGCCGAAGTATGCCGTCATACCCGGCATGCCGAGCACGCCGAGGTACAGCGGCAGCGGCGCGGCCTTGGCGTCGACCTTTGTGAGCCCTTTGCCCGGCACCGTCGCATATTCCTGAACGCCCAGTACGCCAACCACAAAATCGCCATCGGCGAACGCCGGATCCTTGCTCGCAAGCACGCGGCCGACGCCGCCCGCACGCATCACCTCGCCGATCCCGACCGGCGCAATGTACGACTTGCCCTCGTTCATCCAACCACGCATCGCCGGATCGAGCGAGAGATACAGCACCTTCACCAGAACCTCGCCCTCCGACGGGTCGCGGGCGGGCTCCGAGGTCTCGTCCCAATCGCCGCGTTTGGGCAGGCCGACCGGCCGGGCAGCGAGTTTGAATTGGTGATTGACGACGCTCATGGTGTTCTAGATGCAGTTTGCGGGCTGCAGGAACCTGCGCTGGGCGACGCCGCGTAGAGCGCCGCACGGCCGGCGAATATGTACAGCTCGCTAGCGGCTGAGGGCGAGTTCTTTCTCTTGCTCGCTTTGCTCCGACCACTTGCCCAGCATCGCGAGGCTGTTCATATGGGCGCGGTGAAGCAGCGCGGCCTGCGCGGCTGCAACGTTGGCAGCGTCGCCGTTCCACAGGTCCAGCGCCGGTTGCTGAAGCGCACGACCGTATGAGAAGGTCAGCGGCCACGGGGCACCACGCTGCTGGGCCAGCAGGTTGATCTCGTTGAGGTGGGCGGTCGCCTCCTCGTCGGCTTGACCGCCGGAAAGAAACGCGATGCCGGCAACAGCCGCCGGAACCCAGCGCATCAGGACCGTCAGCGTGGCCTCCGCGACCTCGCGCACCGAAGCCGCCTGTCCCGACTTTTGGCCCGGGATGACCATGCTCGGCTTGAGGACCATGTCCTCGAACCGAACGTTGGCTGCGGCAAGCTCCTCGAAAACCTGGGGCAGCGTGCGCTCGTGAACCTCGAAGCTCGTCTCGAGCGAATGCGAGGCGCCTCCGTCCATCAGAACCTCAGGTTCGACGATCGGAACGAGCCCGCCGGCTTGACAGAGCGCCGCGTAGCGCGCGAGCGCGTGAGCGTTGGCGTGAATGCAGGCGTGGGAAGGGAGCCCGTTCTGCGTGTCGATCGTGATCACGGCGCGCCACTTGGCGAACTTCGCTCCCAGCCGAACGTACTCGTCGATGCGCTTGGCGAGCCCGTCCAGGCCCTCGGTGATCTTTTCCTGGGGTTTCGCGAGCGCCAGCGGCTGCGTGCCCGCGTCGAGTTTGATCCCCGGCAGCGTACCGGCCGCGTTCAGCAGCTCGACGAAGCTCTTGCCGCCGAGGCTTTGCTGGCGGATCGTCTCGTCGTATAGGATCACGCCACTGAAATACTTCCCGAAATCGGGCGTCGTGAAGAGCATGTCGCGATAGCGCTGGCGCATCTCCTCGGTCTGCGGGATTCCGAGCGGCGCGAAGCGCCGGTTGGCGGTTCCCGTGCTCTCGTCTGCGGCGAGTACGCCCTTGCCCGGCGCGACCATCGTCTTGGCGATCGCTGCGAGTTGGCTGCTCATGAAGTAACGTGCTCCTTCAGCAATGACATGGCGTTGAGTCCGTTGGCGTTAGCTTGCGAGAGGTTGACGAAGGCCGCTAAGTCGTGTTTGCCGTCGACCATGCGGGTGGTGTTGGTGAGCGACGAAATGATGATGGACTGCGTGTAGGCGCTCCCGCGCACGTAGCTTACGCCCTGCAAGAGTTCGCCGTCGGTGACGCCGGTCGCTACCAGCATGGCGAGATCGGAGCGGCAGAGATCGTCCAAGGTCAGCACGCGCGAGGGGTCGATCCCCTCCCTGCGCGCGATCTCCTCCTCCCCCGGGCGTAGCCAGAGCCGCCCTTGCATGTCTCCGCCCAAACACTTGACCGCGCAGGCCGCAACGACTCCTTCGGTCGCGCCGCCGATGCCCATCAGCATGTCGACGCGGTTGCGCTCCTCGAGCGCCGCGATCAGACCGTTGGCGATGTCGCCGTCACCGAACAGCCGCACCCGAACCCCGATCGCGCGCAGACGCCGCACGAGTTCGTCGTTGCGCGGCCGCTCGAGCACCGCGACCATGATCTCGTTGACGGGCCGGCGGACGACGCGGGCGACGTTCGTAACGTTTTCCTCGACCGAGGCATCGATCGAGATCGCGCCCTTGCACTGTTTGCCGACGATGATCTTGTCCATGTAGGGAACGTGGGTGTGAAACAACGAACCGCGCTCGGCCGCAGCCACGACCGAGATCGCGCCGTGCGCGCCTTTGGACGCCAGCGTCGTCCCGTCGATCGGATCGACCGCGACGTCCATTTTTGGCCCGTCGCCGGTGCCGACGTGTTCGCCGATGTAGAGCATCGGCGCTTCGTCCTTCTCGCCCTCGCCGATGACGACGATGCCGTCGATGTCGACTTCGCCCAGCACCCCGCGCATGGCGTCGACGGCCGCCTGGTCGACGCCGTTCTTGTCGCCCCGGCCCACGAGCGTACCGGAGACGATGGCGGCCGCTTCGGTCGCGCGGAGAAATTCCAACTCGACCCGGGCGTCGATCCGTCGTCTCGTCATCCGGCTACCATAGCCCGCGGCAACCGCAAAATCATGCTCCTGACAGCCTGGTGTGAGGGGTCGAGCGAGCGCTCGCCTCCGTTAATTTGCAATGCTGTCAATTAGGGGCCGGCCGGCTACTGGTGAGAGCAACTGTCCCCCGACAGCAGGGAGCCTGCATTCTTTCGAGCCTGCGACAGCTCGCCCGTGTATTTGTTCTTCGTGTCGGCGGCGACGGCCGGGTTGACGCTGTACGGTGGAAGGGCCAGCGGAATATGCGCGTTGGTCTCGTCCATCGAGTGTGCGGCCCACCACTGCAGATCGCCCCGGTATCCGGCCCGATACGACTGCCATAGCAAATACCACGTGTTCGCGCGAACGACTTTACTCTCGGCCGCGTAATAGGCAATGCACTCGGGCGGATTCGGTTCGTCGTTGGTTGTGGTCGGCTCGGCCATCGACCAGAGGCGATAGTTGTCTTCCATCTGGTACCACGCGTCCAACGCATCGATGGAGCCGGCGACGGCTTTCGAATCGCAGGGTTCTTGCCGGGCCAGAGTCAGCGCGACCGTCGCGTCGCTGGTCAACTGATCCAAGGCATCGCCGGAAACGAAAACCCTGCCGTTGACCAGACGCTGTTCGGCCTGCGCGGAGGCGGCTACGTATTTGGACGCCAGCGCGCAATTTGCAGCCGCCGGTTTCGCAAGCGCGCAGAGCGCGATGCTGCAAACAAGAAAGCCAAACAGGGCACGCGCAAAATTCGGCATCACAGAAGTGTCCGATCTCCGGGATAACGGTTCCGAGGGGTTCATCGGCAAGTTTGCCTTGCGGCATGAGCCGCCGGACGGCCGCTCGCCTAGCGTGGCCCGTAAGGGCGCACCCGGCAGGCGTCGAAGCCGGGCCCGATGCCGACCTTGACCGCACCGCAGCTGCGCGAGCGCTTCCCGACGCTGGCAACCTCGACGTACCTGGTCTCGCATTCGATGGGCGCGCCACCGGTCGGCGCGCGCGAAGCGCTCGCGGCCTACTGGGCGGCGTGGGCTGCGGACGGCCCCGAAGCTTGGGAAGGCTGGCTGCCCGAAATGCTCGAGATCGCCGACAACCTCGGCCGGATCTTCGGCGCCCCCGCCGGCAGCGTCTCACTGGCTCCCAACGTCTCGCTCTCGCAAGCCGCAATCGGATCGGCGCTCGCGTTCAGCCCCGATCGTAACGAGGTCGTTATCGATGCGCTGCAGTTTCCAAGTGTGACCTACGTCTGGGACGCCTGGCAGCGCTTCGGCGCGCGCGTGGTCGAAGTGCCCTCCGGCGACGGGCGCACGATGTCGACCGACCGCATCTGCAGCACGATCAGCGAACGCAGCGCCGCGGTCGTTCTTTCGCACGCGGCGTACGTCTCGGGCGCCGTGATCGACGTCGCCGCAATCGGCGAACGCTGTCGCGAGACCGGCGCCCTGTTCGTGCTCGACGCCTATCAAACGACCGGCGTCTATCCTTTCGATGCGAGCGCCCTGCCGGTGGACGTCGTCGTGGGCGGCAGTCACAAGTGGCTGTGCGGGGGCCCCGGTTGCGGCTTCATCTACGTGCGCCCCGGCTTGCGCGATACGCTCGTGCCCGCCGTCACCGGCTGGATGGCGCACGCGGAGCCGTTCAACTTCGAACCCGCGCCGATTCGGCTGGCGGCGAGCGGCCATCGCTGGAACACGGGCACGCCGACGGTTCCTGGTTACCTCGCAGCGCGGCCCGGCCACGACGCGATCTTGGAGGTTGGCATCGCGGCCATCCGGGCGCACAATTTGCGCCTGACCGACGCCATCGCCGAAGGCGCGTTGGCCCGCGGCTTCAGCGTGCCGACGCCGCTCGAGCACCAGCACCGCACGGGCTGGATCGGGCTCGACTTTCCGGGCGCCGGCCGCGCGACCAAAGCCCTGATCGAGCGCCGCGTGTTTGTCGACTATCGCCCCGGCTGCGGTATCCGCGTCAGCCCACACTTCTACACCAGCGACGAAGAAGTCGAGACCTTCTTCCACATCCTCGACGAGGTACGCCGCTACGCCTAGGAGTTGGGAGCCGTTGGCATCGGCGGCCGCGGTCGCCCTGGCTACGGCGTTGGCCTGCGGGCCGGCCGCGGCCGCGCAAACCCCGCTCCCCGCGCTGACGCGCTGCGTCGATGCCGAGGCGGCAATGTTGTCTGCGGTCGACTCGTCGGTGGCCGTGGCCGGCACTTCGTTCACGTTCAAGCTGACCGAGCACGTCAACGCGACGAAAACCACGCCCGAGATTCCGGCCGGGACGATCGGTTACGGGATCGTCTCGTTCGCGGATCACGCGCGCGGCAGCGGCACGCCCGGGCGGCTCGTGCTCGAACCGCGTTTCCTGCGATTGGCCGACGGCTCGCACGTCGAGATCGTGGCGGACCCGCAAGAAGCCGACAACTTCGTCCAGGGCAAGACCGCGAGCGTCAGCGGCGCTTTCGCTTTCGTCCCCGGTCTCGGACTCGCCGTGCCCGCTTACAACGCGTTGCACCACGGCCGCGAAGTCACGATCGCGAAGGGTACGGCGTTCACGATTCTCATCGGCGACGGCCTCGCGACCGGTGCCTGTTTCGTACCGCCGCCGGATGCTCCGAACGTGCGCTGACGTGAGCGATCGCATCCGGTTCGTCGAACCGCACGATGCGGCGGCGATCGCCGCCATCTACGCACCGATCGTGGCCGGCACGTGGATTTCGTTCGAAGAGGTGCCGCCCGGCGAGAGCGAGATGCGCGAGCGCATCGAGCACGCGGCCGGCAGTTGGCCCTTCCTCTGCATCGAACGCACCGGAGGGATCGCCGGCTATGCCTATGCGAGCCCGCACCGCGAGCGCGCCTCATATCGATGGTCGGTCGACGTCAGCGTCTACGTCCACGAGGGCTGCCGGCGAACCGGGGTCGCGCGGCGCCTGTACGAAACGCTGTTCGCGATCCTGCGCGAACAAGGCTATTACAACGCCTTCGCGGGCATCACGCTGCCCAACGATGCGAGCGTCGGCCTGCATCACCGTCTCGGCTTCAACGACGTGGGGATCTATCGCAACGTCGGTTACAAGTTGGGCGCGTGGCGCGACACGATCTGGATGCAGCGCGGGCTCAAAGATGCGCGCGGTGTGCCGAGCGAACCAATCCCCCTGCGCGCTCTTGCGGGCACCGATCTCGGCAACTGGTTCAAGCTCCGAGTGCCGCCGCCATAGCGTCGTGAAGGCGGCCGTTGCTGGCCAGGGTCGAACCGGCGTCGAGCGCTAGCGTGCCGCCGTCGATCGCGCTGATCGTGCCGCCCGCCTCACGCACGAGCAGCGCGCCGGCCGCGACGTCCCACGGCCGCAGATCGAATTCCCAGAACGCGTCGAACCGTCCGGCGGCAACGTAGGCCAGGTCGAGCGCGGCGCTGCCGTCGCGGCGCACGGCTTGCGCGAGCTGGGACAAATGCGCGAAGTGTACGCCGTTGCGTTCGTAACGGGCGGGATTGAAGCCGGTGCACACCATCGCAGCGGCCAGTTGGTCGACGTCGGAAACCGCGATTGGGCGGCCGTTACAGGTCGCTCCGCGCCCGCGGCCCGCGGCGAACATCTCGTCGAGGGCGGGCGCATAGATCGCCGCCGCCAGCAGGACGCCCGCGCGCTCGTATGCGATCGACACGCAGTAGAGCGGGTAGCCGTGCGCGTAATTCGTCGTACCGTCGAGCGGGTCGACGATCCAACGTTCGTCGCTCGATCCGCGCGAGGTGCCGCTTTCTTCGCCCAGAATCGTGCTGGCAGGAAACGATGCGCGCAAGCGTTCGACGATCAGGGTTTCGCTCGCGCGGTCGGAAGCCGTGACCAGGTCGCCGCGCGAACCCTTCTCGCGGGTCTCGAGCGGCAAGCCGATGCGCGAAAGCAACAGTTGACCGGCGGCCCTGGCCGTCTGCAGCGCGCAATCGAGCGGGTCCACGCGGTTAGGAGGCCAACGGTAGTGCGGGCATGACCGAACGCTTTCTTACCGCGCTCGAAGTTACCGCCCTCGGGCTGTGGGCCGGGGCAATGGCCGGCTTCGCCCAGAAACGCCGCCAAGGGTTGACCGTGCAATTGCGGGCCGCCTATACTTGTGAACGGACATCTCGATAAAGTGAGGCGTCTGCGCGACACATAGGCCGCTGCCCAGAAACGTCGAGAGACGCCAATTGGGTGGAACAGGCTCCGCCGAGCTAAGGCGGCGCTCAAAGCGGCTGACACAGGTACCGTCTACGGTGCGCAGTGCCAAAACTCGACGCGACTGGGATGTAGGTGCGATTGACCCCAATCGCGCCCTGTTGACCGGTCGCTACACAGTGCGCCGGTCATTTTGTTTCAAGCGATTCGTCGAGGGCGGGAAGGGGGTGAGCGAGCGTGCCGTTTCAGGAAGGTTACCTTTCGGAGTTCGTCGGCCGCGACGCGGTCCTGGCTTCGGATGCGTCGCATCGCTCGGTTGGGAAAGTCGTCGACTTCTTTGTCGCCAAACCTGACGACGCGTTTCCGAAAATCGACGGGCTGCTCGTGAAAACGCAGGGCGGGGAACGCTTCGCGCCCGTTCGCGACGTGCTCGACATCGATGCGCGCGGCGCGATCGTATTGCGTGCCGCACCGACCGAGCCGGCTCCCGCCGACGACGTGTCGCTCTACCTGATCAAGGATTTGTTCGACAAACAGATCGTCGACGTCGACGGCCGAAAAGTCGTGCGAATCAACGACCTCGAGGTCGCGAACACCGGCGGCACGCTGCGGGTCGTGGCCGCCGATATCGGGGTCGCCGGACTGCTTCGGCGCCTGGGGCTCAATAAGTTCGCACCCCAGCTTCTGGAGCGCGTGCCGCGCACCCTGATCGCTTGGGACAACGTCGCCCCGATCTCGGACGCCAACCCCTCGCAGGTCAACCTGTCGGTCTCGAGCGCCCGCCTGGCGCGCCTGCACCCCTCAGAACTCGCCGACATCATCGGCGAGCTTTCGTCGCAAGACGCGGCGCGCGTGGTCGGCTCGCTGGACGACGAGACGGCCGCGGACGCCTTCGAACACCTCGACGCCGACACGCAGCAAGCGATCATCGCCGACCTCGGCGAGGATCGCGCTGCCGACATCATCGAGGAGATGGATTCCGACGACGCCGCCGACTTGCTGGGCGAACTCGACGAGGACCAGCGCGCCGCCCTGCTCGCCAAAATCGAAGACCGCGACTACGCGGACGAACTCGAGGAACTGGTCGAATACGCGCCCGACACCGCCGGCGGCCTGATGACGACGGACTTCGTCTGGATCTATCCGCACCGGACGACGGCGGCGACGATCGCGAAGCTGCGCGAGATCGCGCCCGAGTCGGAGTTCATCTACTATCTCTACGTCGCCGACGACAGCCGCAAGCTGCTGGGCGTCATCTCTCTGCGGACGCTGTTGCTCGCGCTGCCGACCGCGTTCATTCACAAACTGATGGATGCGGACATCGTCAGCGTCGCCCCGGACACCAGCGCCGAAGACGTGGCTTCGACGATCGCGCGCTATGATTTGCTAGCCGTCCCCGTGCTGGACGACGAGCGCCGCATGCTCGGCATCGTAACGGTCGACGATGCGATCGACGCGATCATTCCGGAAAAGATAGCCCACTCGTTGCCGCGCTTGGTGCGCCACCACGCGAGACGCCCGCCCGTTGCAAAGTGAGACCGGCCCGGCAGGCGTCGTAACCGAGCCCACCCCAGCGCGCGCGAGCCGCCGCGCGCGCCTGCGGCGCATCATGATCTTCCTCGCAGCCACGCTCGGGCCAGGGTTCATCACGGCCTCGGCAGGTAACGACGTCGGCGGCATCTTCACCTACTCGGTGGCGGGCGCGCAGTTCGGCTACAAGGCGATCTGGCCGCTGATCCCGATCGCTGTCGCGCTGATCGTCGTCCAGGAGATGGCTGCACGCATGGGCGCCGTGACGGGCAAGGGCCTCGCGGCGCTGATCCGCGAGGAGTTCGGGGTCCGCATCGCGCTCGCTACGATGCTCGGCCTCTTCTTCATGAACACCTTTACGACGTCGGCCGAATTCGCCGGCATCGCGTCGGCGAGCGAGATCTACCACATCTCGCGCTACATCGCCGTACCGCTCTCGCTGCTGCTCGTCTTCTTCGCCGTTCTGCGCGTCAGCGGCAAGCTGATCGAACGGACCTTCGTGGTCCTGTCGCTGGTCTACGTGACCTACATCATCTCGGGAGCGCTGGCGCATCCAGACTGGGCGGAAGTCGCGCGCGGCTCGTTCATTCCCACGATCGACACCCACGATCCGGCCTACCTCGGAACGATCGTGGCCCTGATCGGCACGACGATCTCGCCCTACATGCAGTTCTACCTGCAGTCCGCAATCGTCGAAAAGGGAACCCGGCCGAGCGGCCTTCTCGCCTTGCGCATCGACGTCACGAACGGCTCGATCCTCGCCATCATTGTTGCGGCGTTCATGATCATTGCCAACGCCGCCACGATCTTCGTGTACAACCAAGCGCACGCGGCGCACCCGATTACGGTAACCCAGGCCTCCGACGTCGCGATCGCGCTCGCGCCGCTGGCGGGTAAGTTCGCAAGCTCCTTGTTCGCGTTCGGGATCCTCAACGCAGGCCTGTTTACGGCAGCCGTGCTGCCCCTTTCGACGAGCTACCTCGTCTGCGAGGCCTTCGGCTTCGAGGCTGCCCTCGACCGGAGCTTCCGCGAAGCTCCGGTCTTCTTCACGTTGTTCGCGGCCGGCCTCTTGCTGGGCGCGGCGCTGGTCCTGATTCCAGGTGCGCCGCTCCTGCAGCTTTCGATCGCCTCACAGGTCGTCCAAGGCCTGCTGCTGCCCGCCGAACTCGTGCTGATGCTGATCATCATCAACCGCGCCCGGGTGATGGGGACTTTCCGCAACACCTACAGCGCCAACGTCATCTGCTGGGCGACCGTCGTCATCGTCGGGCTCATCGCGCTCTATTACACGTACACGCAGATCGTCGCCGCGCTTTAGTCCGACCAGGTCTGAGCCTTGCTACAGTAAGCGCCAAAGATTCGTTGAAGGCCTAGCGACGGTGATCTTTCAGGTATGAAACCGCTCCAGTTTTGGTTCGAATTCGCGAGCACGTACTCGTACGTCGCGGCCATGCGCATCGAGGGGCTCTGCCGAGCGGCGGGCGTGCAGCTCGTGTGGGCGCCGTTCCTGCTCGGTCCGATCTTCGAACTCCAAGGCTGGAACGATTCGCACTATAACCTCAACCCGCGCCGCGGAGCCTACATGTGGCGCGACCTGGAACGGCTGACCGCAAAATTTGGATTACCCTGGCGCAAGCCGTCGCGTTTTCCGCGGCCCACGACGACGCCGGCGCGCGTGGTGGCCGCGCACCCGAACGAACCCTGGATCGGCGACTTCATTCGCGCGGTCTACGTCGCGAACTTCGGCCAGGACCGCGAGGTCGGCGAGCCCGGAGAGTTAGCGGCGATCTTGCACGAACTCGGCGTGCCCGGGACCGCTCTCGATCGGGCACTCGACCCCGAGCAGCGGCCGCTGCTGCGTGCGGCGACCGATCGGGCGATCTCGCTTGGCATCTTCGGTTCGCCCAACTGTGTCGTCGGCGGCGAACTGTTCTGGGGTGAGGAGGCGCTCGAGGACGCAATCGCATGGGCTGCGGGCCGCGCACCGTGACGATCCCCGGCATCCTGCACCGGCGCGCGCTCGAAACGCCGGCGGCGCTTGCGCTCGACGCTCTCAGCTATGACGAGCTCCACGCGGGCGCCTCACGGGTGGCGGCACAACTCCGGCGACGCGGGATCGCAAACGGCGAACGCCTCGTGCTCTACGCGGAAAACAGCCCAGCATACGTCTATGCGTATCTCGGCGGGCTGCGCGCGGGCGCGGTGGTCGTGCCTGCGAACGTGCTCTACCGCGAAGCAGACCTCGGCCGCCTGATCGACGATTCAGATGCGATCGCGATCGCCCACTCGCGCCAGAGCCGTCCGTTCGTCCAAACCGAACGGAAGGTCCTCGGGCTCGAAGAGATCGCGGCCTGGGCCGCCGACCCTTCAGTTCCCGCCGACCTCGAGCCGCTACCGAGCCCGCAGGCGCTCGCGCTGTTGATCTACACCAGCGGCACGACCGGGCGTGCGAAGGGCGCGATGCTGACGCACGACAACCTCGCGGCGATCGCTAGCCAAGTCACAACCGCCTGGCGCTGGACGAGCGACGACGTGCTGTTGTTGACCCTGCCGTTGTTTCACGTGCACGGCTTGGCCGCTGGGCTCAACGGGACGCTGTTCGCCGGCGGGCGCGCGCTGCTGCGCGAGCGCTTCGACGCGGCCGACGTGGCCACGGCCTTGCGTTCGGGAAACGTCTCGATGTTCTTCGGCGTACCGACGATGTACGTGCGCTTGCTCGAAACTGCGGGCGACGCGCGTTTCGATCGGGTGCGGCTGTTCGTTTCCGGTTCGGCGGCACTTGCGGCGAGCATTCACGAAGCCTTCGAACGCCGCTTCGGGGTCTCGATCTTGGAGCGCTATGGATCGACGGAGTTCGGTTTCGCCTTGACCAACCGCTACGCCGGCCCCCGCCACGCCGGTACCGTCGGCTTTCCGTTTCCAGGCGTCGAGGTCGAGCTGCGCGGCACCGACGGCTCGCCGGCCGGGCCGGGCGAGGTCGGAGAAATTCTGGTCAGCGGGCCGAACGTCTGCGCGGGCTATTGGCGCAACGACGAAGCGACGGCCGCGGCGTTCGTGGTCGACGAGCGCGGCAAGCGCTGGTTCCGCAGCGGCGATCTCGGCCGGTTCGACCCCGAGATAGGCTACTCGATCGCGGGCCGCATCAAGGAGTTGATCATCAGCGGCGGCTTCAATGTCTACCCGCTGGAAGTCGAAGACGAACTGCTGCGCATCGCCGGTATCCGCGCCGTTGCCGTCGTCGGCAAGCCCGACGCCGCACGCGGCGAACTGCCGGTCGCGTTCATCGAAGCGGAGGACATTTTCGACGAGCGGGAGGCACTCGAGATCCTGCGCACGCGCCTGGCGAGCTTTAAGCTTCCGCGCGAACTGCGCCGCATCGACGCCCTCCCGCGCAACGCCATGGGCAAGGTCGACAAGCCGCAACTTCGGGCGCTGCTGCTGGCCGAACCAACCGCTCCCTGAGCGCAGCGGGGGTCCTGGACGCGCCCCGAGAGCCGGCCGGAACCGATCTGCGTCACCTGCGGCGGCAGGAGTCTAGCCCCGTAACCCGCGCATCCCCAGATAGATGACGTACGCCAACACCGCCGCAGCCAGCGCCGAGACCGCCATGACGACGGCTTTGGGCCGACCTCTGCGCTCGAAAGCGTTCGCCATCGGCCAGATTCCGCCGGTCAGGATCGCGAGGATCCAGTGCGGCGCGGGCGGCACGAGCTTGGTCGTCCACCAGGTCGCGGCCCCCAAGAGCAGCTGCACCAGCAGCACGTATTCGGCGACCCGCCGCAGCCTGGCGTTGACGATCGCGCCGAGCGCGACCACGAACAGAATGAGTCCAACCGCATAATGGACGTTCAGGAGTGCCATAGGCGCAGGGCTTCGCGTGATTGACAGCGCCGTCATGTCAAGCGACGAGTTGGTCGAGTTCGCCGAAGGATTGGCCCGGATCGCAAGCACCGGCGGAGGCCCGAAGGCGCTCGCCGCGCATTTGGCCGGGTTGCTCGAATCGGCCGTTCTGGTCGAGGACGCGGAGTGGCGCCACGTCGCGCTCACGGGCGCGAGCGGACGCAGCGTCCCTGCCTCGAGCCGCGACGCGATCGCGGCGGCCGGCAGAGGCGGCGACACGCCGGTCGAACTGGAGCTGCCGGGAACCGGGCCGAGCGGGATCGCGGTCCGCATCCGCGGCGGCGAGACCGCCATGGGCTGGCTGTCCGTGTTTCCCGGCACGACGCCGGCCGACGGCCGCTTGGGTGCCATCCGTCTTACGGCCGCCGCGATCGGGGTCGAGCTGTCGCGCGACGCCGGCGGCGGCAAGAACCGGCGCAAATCCTTTTGGGACCGCCTGATCGCGCGCGCCTACGACGACCCGATCGAGGCCAAAGACGACGCGGCAGCCCGCGGGATCACCCTGGCCGCGCACTACCTAGCCGTCGCCGTCGAGGCGGAAGGCCTCGAAGAAGCGGTGGCGACGGCGAAGATGGGCGACCTGCGCAAGATCTGTCTCGAAACGTTGCGCTCGGGTTCGGGCGACGTCGCGGTGCTCGAACGCGGCGGCGGATTCGTATTCCTGTGCCCGGCGCCACTGGAAGTCGACGCGGCCAACGTCCGCACCGCCGCGACCCTCATTCCGCGGGCCGCGACCAAGACCCATTTCGGCGCCAAGATCGTGGGCGGCGTGGGGCGCCCGGCCGAAGCAGTCGCCGCACATCGCACGGTCGACGAGGCGCGCGAGTCGATGTTCATCGCGCGCCGGCTCTTCGGGGGCTCGCGGGTGATGCCGTACGACGATCTCGGCATCTATCCGCTGCTGCTGCGCGGCGGCGCCACCTCGAACGAGCTGCGGTCCTTCTCGGACCGGATCCTGGCGCCGCTGCGCGCCTACGACGAAAAGCATCAGACGGAGCTGATCCGCACGCTGCGCCTGTATTTCGAAGTCGGCCAAAACGTGAAAACCGCGGCCGCCGAGCTGTCGGTTCACCGTCATACGGTCTTCTACCGGCTGCGCCAAATCGCCGAGATCAGCGGCCACGATCTCGACTCGGCGCACGACCAACTCACGCTACGGACTGCGATGGCGCTCGATGCTCTCAACCCACACGAACGGTAAACCACCGAATAAACGCGACGTCTTGCGCCTGGTCAAGGAGCGCGACGTTCGCTACATCCGGCTGTCGTTCGTCGACATCTTGGGCATCAGCAAGAACGTCATGATCCCGTCGGCGGAACTCGAACGGGCGCTCGACGGCAAAGTTACCTTCGACGGCGGTTCGATCGACGGGTTCGTGCGCGGCGAGGAGGCGGACATGATGCTGTTGCCGGACCTCGCGACGTTCTCCGTCTATCCTTGGACTGCGGGCGGCCATCAGGAGGCGCGGCTGATCTGCAACATCGCGACCCCCGACGGCGAGTCGTTCGAAGGCTGCCCCCGCACGACGCTCGAGCGTGCGCTCGATGACGCAAGCGACGTCTTGACTGGGACGACGACGGCCTTGGAGGTCGAGTTCTACCTGTTCGACCTCGCTAGTGACGGCACGCCGACGACGAACTCGAGCGACAGCGGATCGTACTTCGACATCGACGAGAGCGACCGCGGCGAGACCGCACGCATGGAGATCGTGACCGCGCTCGAAGGGATGGGCCTGGCGATCGCGAGCGCCCACCACGAGCACGGCGCGGGCCAGCACGAAATCGACATCAAGGAAACGGGCTTGCTCGCGGCGGCCGACGCCTTGATCACGATTCGGACGGTGGCTAAACACATCGCGGCCCGCCACGGACTGCACGCCACGTTCATGCCGAAGCCGAGCGAGACGTTGGCCGGCAGCGGCGTTCACGTCTATTTCACGCTCCCCGCCGCGGCGAGCGAAACCACGGGCGACGACCGCGACGAACTCTCCGAGGACACCCTGTTCGCGATCGGCGGCTTGCTCGAGCACGCACCGGCCTTCACCGCCATCTGCAACCCCACGGTCAACTCGTACAAACGCTTGGTAGCCGCTTGGGATGCGCCGATCTACACGGTCTGGTCGCATCGCAGCGCGAACTCGCTCGTGCGCGTCCCGAGCCCGGAGAACGGCCGCTCGCGGATCGAGGTGCGCAGCGCCGACCCGTCGTGCAATCCGTACCTCGCGATGGCGGTGCTGATCGCGAGCCTCGCGAACGGCATCCGCAATCACGCTTTGCCGGGCGACCCGCTGACCGGCTCAACCTACGACCTGAACGAGCGCGAACGCGAACGCCGGCGCATCCGTACGCTGCCGAAGTCGCTGCGCCAAGCCCTGCTCGAACTGGACCGCGACCTCGTCGTGCGGGGCGCTCTCGGCGACCATATCTATCACGCCTTTCGCGACGCGAAGTTCGCCGAATACGAGCGCTATCGCCGCGCCGTCCACCCCTGGGAGCGAGAAGCGTACCTGCGCGTTTACTGACGCCATCGTGAGCCCGGTCACAGCCGCAATGCGATCAACGTCGCACGGGTCGCGCGGCTAAATCCCACCAAGCTGGGGCCGAAGCTCCGAGTATATGCCCGGGCGTCCCCTTGCAGAAAACGCCGCCCAGACCGTGGCTTCCCTCTCACAGCGGCGGGCGGCGCTGGCCACCACGATCGGTCTGCTCGTCGTAGCGCTGGCCTCGATTCCGTTCGGCGCCCAAAGAATCGGCGAGATCGATGCATTGTTGCCGGCCTTCGGCTCGGCCGAACTGGTCGCGATGCTGGTCTCGGCCGTGTTGCTGCGCAGCCAGTACGGCAGCACGCGCCACGTCCCATTTGCCGTCCTGTCACTTGCGTACTCGACGACGGCGCTGCTGCTCGTCCCGTATATGCTCGCCCTGCCGCACGTCTTCTCGCCGAACGGGTTCGGCCTTGGCAGCCAGGCGGCGCCCTGGCTCTGGGTCATCTGGCACGGCACGTTCGTTCTCATGCTCGGCGGCTACGCTTGGTCTGAGAGCTACTTCTCACGCAAGTCGATCGATACGCCGGACGGCGAGGAGTTTCTGCGCAGCTACACGCTGCTCGCGACGGTCCTAGCCGCGGCAGCGGTTTCGATCGTCTTGTGCTTCCATACGGGCCTGCCCGTGCTCTCGAGCAACGGCACGTACACGCAGCTCTATCACGCGCTGGTCGAGCAGCTGCTGTTGGCCTCGGCATGCGTCGTCATGGCGACGCTGATTGCGCGAAACCGCCTGCGCAACACGACGGACCTTTGGCTGCTCGTCGTGCTCTCCGCCTTCGCGATCGAGATATGTTTGAATGCCGACGTGGTCAACGTGCGCTTCTCCCTCGCTTGGTACATGGGCTTCCTCGAGGCCGCGGTCTGGCAGGTTCTGTTTCTCATCGTTCAGTTGCGTCAAGTTCACGAGCAGTTGACCACCTTCGCCGCCGATGCGGTCTCGCTGATCGAGGAGACCAAACGCGACGCGCTGACCGGCGTCTTCAACCGCCGCGGCTTCGACGACCGGCTCCAGGTGGCGCTCGCAGGCTGCCGCGTCACCGGCGCGTCGCTCGCGCTGCTCGTGCTCGACCTCGATCACTTCAAAGCCTACAACGATCACTTCGGGCACCTGGCCGGAGACGACGCCCTGCGCGCCGTCGCCGAAGCGATGCGCGCCGCGGTCAGCCGGCCTAGCGACGCGTGCTGCCGTGTCGGCGGCGAAGAGTTCGCGATCATTCTTTCCAACACCGACGAGCCCGGCGCGTTGACCGTGGCCGAGCGCGTGCGCATGGCCGTCGTGCGGCTACGCTTGCGGCACGCCCCGCACATCGAGTTGCCGGGCATGACCGTGAGCATCGGCATCGCCGTCGCAAACCCGGGCACGCCGGCCTCGGTCGATACGCTGTACCAGCGTGCCGATCAAGCCCTCTACCGGGCCAAAGCCGGCGGCCGCAACCGCGTCATCGCCCACACCGAAGGACGCGACGGGGGCCTGCGCGCGGTCTAGCCGTTCTAGGGCTGCGCGGCGCGCAGCAGATCCCAGAGTGCCGCAACGTCGGCCTCGGTCGTGCGCTCGTTGCCGATCGCGACCCGGATCGCGAGCCGCCCGTGCAGGCGGGTCGTCGAAAGGAACGCTTCGCCGCTCGCGTTGACGGCATCGACGATCGCGGCGTTGTGCGCGTCGAGGGCTTCGCCCTCGAGTTCCGGCGGCACGCGGCGGAAGCAGACGACCGACAGCGGGTGCGAAGCGAGGATCTGCCAGCCCGGCTCGGCCTCAACCCATTCGGCGAAGCGTTGCGCGAGCGCGATGTGTCCGCGCAGACGGTCGCGCATTCCGGCCACGCCCAAATGGCGGAACGCGAACCAGAGCTTGAGGGCCCGAAACCGGCGCCCGAGCTGCAACCCGTAATCCATGTAGTTGCGAACGTCGCCGTCGGGGGTCTGCAAGTAATCCGCGACCAGGCTGAAAGCGCGCCGCAGATTCTCCGGGTCCCGCACGTAGAGTACCGACAGATCGACCGGAACGAACAGCCACTTGTGCGGGTTGATCACGACCGAGTCCGCGAGTTCGCAGCCCGCCAGCAGGTCGCGGAACTCGGGCAGGATCGCCGCCGGCCCGGCGTAGGCAGCGTCGACGTGCAGCCAAACGCCGTACTCGCGTGCGACCCGAGCGACGGCGGGCACCGGATCGATCGAGGTGGTCGAGGTCGTGCCGACGGTCGCGACGACGCACATCGGCTGCAGGCCGTAGGTTCGATCGTCCGCAAGCGCTCGCGCGAGCGCGTCGGGCCGCATCCGAAACGCTTCGTCGACCGGCACGCGCACGACGTTGTCGCGCCCGACGCCGAGCGCGATCGCGGCTTTCTCGATGTGGGAGTGCGTGTGCTCGGTCAGGTAGACGCGCAGCGGCGGCACGCCGCTTCGGCCGGCGAGCCCGCGCTGCCGAATATCGAGATCGAGCGATTCGCGCGCCGCAGCCAGCGCCGTAAATCCGCCGATCGAGGCCGTGTCGTAGATGATGCCGTGCAGACCGCTGTCGAGTCCGAGCAAGTCGCGCAGCCAGGCGAGCACGACGTCTTCTAGTTCCGTCGCCGCCGGCGACGTGCGCCAGAGCATCGCGTTCACGTCGAGCGCGGCCGCGAGCGCCTCCGCGATCACGGTCACCGGGATCGCGCTGATCGCGAAATAGGCGAAGAAACGCGGGTGGTTCCAGTGCGTGATGCCGGGCAACACGATGCGCTCGAAATCATCGAAGATCGCATCGAAACTCTCGCCCTGCTCGGGCGGCCGGCCGGGCAGCGCCCGCACGACGTCGCCCGGACGCGAACGCGAGAGGACAGGATACCGATACGGGTCGCCGTAATACGCGTCGATCCAGCGCGCGGCACGCTCGAAGGAACGCAAGAACTCTGACACGGTGCGGACGGATGTCGTCGAGAGAGACTGCCGCTCCTGCTATCGTAAAGAGCGCAACGTCGCGGTCTGTGGCGCTGGGCGGAGGCACCGTCATGAAATATCGCACCTACCCAAAGACCGACATCCGCGTGAGCGAGGTTGGCTTCGGCCTGTGGACGACCTCGACCGGCTGGTGGGGCGAGATGAGCGACGAAGATGCCGTCGAGCTGCTGCGCGAGGCGCTCGACCTTGGCGTTACCCTCTACGACGCCGCGGACACCTACGGCAACGGCCGCAGCGAGGAGCAGCTAGGCGCGGCCTTCGCCGGACGGCGCGGCGACGTCGTGTACTCGACGAAATTCGGTTACGACTTCTACACGTACTCGGGCGAACGCAAGGGCCAGAACGAGATCCCGCACGATTTCACGCCCGCATTCGTGCGCTATGCGCTGGAGCAGTCGCTGCGGCGCCTGCAAACCGAAACGATCGACATCTACTCGATTCACAACGCGCACCTCTCCGAGATCGAGAACGACGAACTCTTCGCGCTGTTGGAGAGTTTTCGCAGCGAAGGTAAGATCCGCAGCTACGGCGTGGCACTAGGCCCGGCGATCGGCTGGCTCGTCGAAGGCTGCGAGGCCGCCCGCAGGCGCAACGTCAGCAACGTCCAGATGATCTGGAACCTGCTCGAACAGTTCCCTGGCAACGAGATGCTGCGTGCCGCGAACGAAGCCGGTGCCGACACCGGCTATCAAATCCGCGTGCCGCATTCCAGCGGCATGCTCGAAGGCAAGTACACGCTGGAAACGACCTTCCCGCCGAACGATCACCGCCGCCACCGGCCGCGCAGCTGGCTGGTCAACGGCATTCGCAAAGTCGAAACGCTGCGGTTCCTCGAGCGACCGGACCGCACGCTCGGTCAAGCCGCCGTGCAATGGCTGCTCGCCGAGCCGCGCACGATGACCGTCCTTCCGAACATCTACGACCGGGAACAGCTGCGCGAGTTTGCCTCCGCGCCCGATACGCCCACGCTCTCGGCAGAGGAGCTTGCGCGGGTCGCGGAACTGGCCAAGACCAATTTCGGGATCGAGGGCGAAACGATGAGCTACAAGGGCACGATGTCCTACAGCGATCAGCCGGCCGCCGTCGCAGGCGTCTAGGTCGCACTGATGGCGCATCAAGCGCCGTGCGACACAGACGCATCCGTGCGTCTAGCTCGCGGCGGCGCGCTCCCAATGGCGTGAACGCTGGTGCAACCGCTCCGCGATGAAGAACAGCGGCGATGAGATCAGGAAATCGGCGGTCGCCCGGTTACACGCGGTCGGCACGTTGTAGAGCACGGCCAGGCGCAGGAGCGCTTTGACGTCGACGTCGTGGGGCTGCGACGTGAGCGGATCCCAGAAAAAGATGACGTAGTCGAGCCGCCCTTCGGCCAGCATCGCGCCGACTTGCGCGTCGCCGCCGGCGGGACCCGACAGCAGGCGCTCGATCCTAAGATCCGTCGCTTCGAACAAACGCTGGCCGGTCGTGCCCGTGGCGAAAAGTTCGCAGCGTTCGAGGGTACCGCGATTGTACGTCGCCCACTCGGTAAGTTCGTCCTTGCACGTATCGTGAGCGATGAGCACCACGCGCGGAGCAATCGACCCAGGCCGGAACGTCGTATTCATGGTCATGCCCATTCTACAGGTGTTGTGTGAAAATGCCAGCGCAGCGTAGCCGCCATCTCGCAGAAGAACGTTTGCTCGGCGACTTTTGTCGAGCCGGCCCTGCGACAGAAGCAGGCGAAGCGCGGCGCTACCTGACGGTGACTTGAAAGACGACGTTGCCGCTCGTGCCCGGCCCGAGCAGGCCGGTGCTGCCGCCGATCTGGGCTGAGATCTTGGTCGGCCCTTGCGTCTTGGCATTGGGATAGGCTCCGCTCGACAGCGGAACGCTCGGCGTGTACGTGAACACGGTCCCGGCCGTCGTACTCGACGGCGCCGGCGCGGCATCGATACCGAACGTGTTTGCAGCCCAACCGCCCGCGATCGTTCCGTCGTCGGCGAGCACGGCCCCACCAACCGTGACGTTGATCGCGTTCGTCGCAAAGGCGGGCTCCGTCCCAAGGCCGGATCCGCCGCTCGCAAGCGCCGCCGGCGCGACGTTCGCGTATGAAAGCGTATACGTGATCGTTCCGCCGGGACAAACCGCGCCGGGCGCCGGGGTCCCCGAACAGTTGGAGACGATCGCTTGTGTCTTGGTCAGCTTGACCGACCCGGCCGGATAGATCGTGTCGTACGTCTCATTCGCATCGGGCCCGAGTACCGGAACGCCGCCGGACAGCGCGACCGCGCTGCCGTAGGCTATGGTAAAGCCCGTAACGGGCGTAAACGGAGGCGACGAGCCGGTCGCCGACTGGTACACGACGATATAGTTCAGCGTCGCGTTCGAACCAACCGCGCTGCCCACGGTCGTCGTCACCGAGCTGCCGCTGCCCGAGGGGGGAGAAATCGCCGCACCAATCGTGCAACCACCGCTGCTATAGGGCGCAATCGGAAGCACGGTGGTCGCGCTCGCGGGACATCCCGCAGCCGCGAAGAGCTGTACGGTGAAGCCGGCTGGAGCGGCTGCGAAGATGTTGAACGTGTCGCTCGCATTGCCCGTGTTCTGCAGCGTTTGCGGAATCGCCACGCCGCCTGCGGGCCAGATGCAGAGCGGCGCGCCGCTGCTAGCGCCGCCGCAGGCGAACGAAACGTCGGTGAAGTCGTTCTGATTGCTGACCGCGACCGCCCCGTCGTGCGATCCGGTCGCGCCGGCGTTGTCGATGGGACCGTTGAGGACACTCCCCTGAGCGAACGCTTGGCTCGTCACGATGTTGGAAGCGCCGCCGGGTGGGAACGGTGGGTTCGTACCGGGCGTGGTGTTGGCGGCGGTCGGACCGAAGGTGCCGGCGGGAAAGGTCACGCTCGCTGTCTCGTAGTCGGAACCGACGGCGATGCCGGGCGCGATGATGGGCGTGCCTGCAGCGCCCGGATTGCCGCCGGCGATCGAGTTCGCGATGTTCGAGAGCGAACCGGGGTTCGCGGCGCCGGGGCCGACGGGTTGCGTTGTCGAGAACGCCAAGCTGAATTGCGCGGTCGCAGCCGGCACGTTACCGGCGCCCTCGCCCGCCACCGGGTTGCTCGGAAAAACGATGCCGCCGGCGTTCGTCGTCGTAACGAACAGCGCGACGTAGTTGGCGGCCGCGTTGAAGGTCGTCGACCATCCCGAGAGGCCGTCGATTGAGGTCGAATAATACACGCTGCCGGCATCGCCCGCCGGTAGCGGCCCAACCGCCGGCGCAGCCGTCAGCGCCGCCTGCGCCGTCGCGCCGCTGTAATGCGGCACCGCGTCGAGAACGGCGATGACGCCGGCCGTATTCGTGAGGCCCAGCAGATTGCCGGCCGAAACGAGCGCTCTGGCAGCAAAGCTGCCGCCGTTATTGCCGCTGATCGTGTAGGTGATCGGTGCAGCGGTCGCGCCGGGTTGGCTCGCCGTTTTTTGCAAATCGAGTCGTGCGTCGGCCCTGATCGAGTCGATGTCCGTAGCGCTTGCCGTAGGAGAGATCGTACCGTCGGAAGCCTGCTGGATCGAACCCGTCAGCGTCGTCGTCACCGTACCTGGGGTGGTGGCGTTGACCGCGGCGCGATAGATCGCGCCGATCGCGATCGTTGCGCCCGCGGCCGCCGTGGCGAGCGCGGGCTGCGCGTTCAAGGTCGAGAGCGAGCAAGGTGTCGCAGCAGAACAGGTGCCGGTTGCGGCATTGCCGAGCACGTAGGTACCGGCCAGCGTTGCGGCGCCGGTCTGCGTGGGCGCATTCAGCGTGATCGCGCCGGTGCCGGTCCCGCTGTTGGTGACGGTGAAGCCGTCGCTGACGGTCTGCCCCGGGGCGAGGGTTTGGGAAGCAGTGTTCGCGATCGAGAGCGACGGGTCGGCAGCCAAAACCGGCGCGGCCAGTGCTTGGAGCATGCACAGCAGCGCCAGCGTCCCGATCGCAAGGCGGCGAGCCTTGCCGTGGCCGCAGGAGGCCGCGGCCGCTGCCGGCGGGTAGAACAGCCCGTGCTTGAAAAAGTCTTTACGCCGCACGCGCCCGCCCCAATCGGTCCATACAATCAGGCTGTTCGCTGCGGCGACTTCGTCTTCTGCAGCGGGCAAATACCGCTGGATCCCATTACGGGCGAGATCGTAGCCGGCGACGTAGCCGCGCAGACGCGCCAGGTCATGCAGAACATCGAAGCCGTGCTGGCCGCCGCCTCGGCAACCTTTGCGAACGTCGTCAAGACGACGATCTTCCTTATCGATATCAGCGACTTCGCGGCCGTCAACGCGGTCTACGGCGAGTATTTCGCCGACACCCCGCCGGCCCGCTCGACGGTCGCCGTCGCCGCGCTGCCCCGCGGTTCGCGGGTCGAGATCGAAGTCATCGCCCTGACCTAGGAGTTCGAGGCGGTCCCGCGCACGTGCCATCAGCGCTGGTCCTTGCCCCAGCCGAAGATGCCGTCGAAGACCGTGGTCACGGTCGCGTAGAGGCCGCGCCGCGTCGGCGCCGCGATCAGCGCGGGATCGGGCGAACCGCTGAAGTTATATCCGCCTGCCACGCGGAGATTGTCGCCGACGCGGTAACCCGCCTCGAGCGCGAGCGCGGTCGTCGAAGCGTTGGCTATGTCTTGCGTGGTCAGGAACCGGGTTTCGCCCGCGATGTCAACGCGGGTCGTGATGCGTTGGTCGACTCGAACGCCGAACAGTGAGGTGCGTGCCGGGTAGTACGAGTCGCCGTCGAGCTTATAGGCGTAGCGCAGGGCGATTTCGGTGCGCCGTGCCGGTCGAATCAACTCCTCGAGCGAGAGGATCGTCGCGTGGGTTGCGAGCGCGGACACGTCGCCGTCCTCGTCCTCGAACGAGAACAGGGTCACGCTGCGATCGTTGAGCGACGGGCGGTAGGCGAGCGTGGCCTTGTCGTCGACGTCGTTGAAGCCGCTGCCGGTGTTGGATGCATTCGAGGTGACGAAGGCCGCCACATCGGGGGAAAGCGCTCCCGCGGCGCCGAGGTCGAGCGTGTACCCGCGCTCGCCGCCCGTGCGCAGCAAGTATTGCCCCGTGGCGCGGAAGCGGTCGAGCGTATACGCGAGCGAGAGACCGTAGATGTCGAAAGCCGACGCCGCTGGGGCCGTCGCGGTCGTAGCCGAACCTTCGACGCCCGAAGCGAATCCGCCGAACGTCGAGGCGCGCTGGAACGAAGCTTCGCCGCGCAAGTTCTTCCCCAGGGCCAGCTTCTCGCGCACCCCCATTTCAGCGTAGGCGTCGTTGCCGCTGGCGGTGTGGTCGATCACGTATTCGGTGTCGACATCGGTCGCCGCTCCGATCGCGCGCTCGATGCCGATCGCGGTCGAGCTGCGCGCGCCGTCGATACCGGTCAGCGTCGCGGTGGCTGCGGCGAAGCTCGTCGTCGGGGCGTCGGCCCAGAGCTGGCGAATGAAGAGGCGGCCGCGCTTCGAGATATCGGCATCGAGTTCGGCGCTGGTCTCGGCCGGCTGCGAGGCGTTCTGGCTCTTGCCGAGGTTGCTGACGCGGTTCGCGGACAGCGTCAGGATCTTGTTGAGTTTGTACTGCAAGCCGGCTTGCGCTTGGGCGGAGCCGGCGCCGTTGCTCGCGTAGGCGGGCAGGCTGATCGCGCTCGTCTGGGCGGGCGCGGCGACAGGATTGAGTTGCTGGTTTCCGATCGCGCCGGTCGCCGCAGCCGCCGTGGCCGCGCTCGCCGAAAACGCCGACGTCGCGCGCACGTCGACGCCGCCGGTCGCCGTTAGGCGTTTGCTCAGCGGAAGCTTGGCATGAACCGAGGCGTTCGACTGAGAGTTGACCGCCGAGGCGAGATTGTTCTGCTCGTGATCGAAGCCGGCCGTGATCGTGCCGCCCTGCCCGAGCGGGTGCGTGAACAGCGCGTGGTAGTCGAGCAGCCCGGGCGTCGACAGCCCAGCGAAGGGGTTGTCAAAACCCTGCGACGTCGTCTCGAAGCCGAGGTCGACCTTGTTGACGCCGAGCGCCGTGGTCAGCGCGAACTGATACGCGTCGCCGTTCGCGCTGCCGGCGCTGAGCTGCGGGGTATCGAGGCCGCTGTCGCCCGGCAACACGCCGCGCGTCGCGATGTGACCGACCGACCAGCCGCCCCCGGCGAGCGTGCCGCTGAGATCCTCGTTGGAGAGCGCGAGGTTGCCGCCTCCGGTCGCATCGTTGACGTAGCCGATCCCAAAGCGCACCGCCTGTGAGGAGCCAAACCCGGTTTCGAACCGGCCGCCCGTGGTTGCCGCGTTTGCGCCCGGGCCGCCGTACTCGTAGGTGATCAGGATCTGCTGCGGGTTGAACGAGTCGTCGAATGGCAACGGCGGGTTCAGAAAGCGCAGGAAACCCGTCGCATAGTCGAGCGTGTAGTCGACGTTGCGGGTCAGGACCGTCTGCGACAACACCGCGCCCGTGCGCCGGTCGAGCACGACCACCGTAACGGTGTCGGAGCCTACGACGATATCCGAATGCAGCAGGCCGCCCAGGTTCGATAAACCCGTCGGGCTGAAGATTTGACGCGCGTAGGCGATGTCGTTGCGCGCTTGGAAAGCGGTGAGTTTCGCATTGTTGCCGGCAAGTTCGAGCTTCGCGCCGTCGACGAGTTCGCTGAAGCCGCCGATGCCGGTCGTTCCGCCGGTTTGGGCCTGGAATTCACCCCACATCACGCTCGAGCGATTGTCGTCGATTCGTGCGTACAGGTGATCGCTCGAGAGCGCGTCATCGCGCTGCAAACTTGCGTCGCCGTACGTTTGGTAGGGGCGATCGCCGGGGTTATCGGCGAACGAGCCGTAGCTGTTGCTGGGCGCGAGCGTTTCGGCCGTATCGTACGCGACCGTGGCTTGGGCGTTTCCACCGATCGGCCCGACGCCGTACAACGCGATCCGGCCGCGGCGCGAGTTCGCATCGCCGGGAGCGTCCGGCGACTCGCCGGGCACGCCCGGAACGCTGCCGACGCCCGCCGTCGCGAGGCCCAGCAGCATCGGCTTGCGCTTTGCCGGCGAAATGTAGGTGCGCAACTCGTGCTGGCTGTCCGCGAACGTGGTGCGGACGATAAGCTCGCCCGCAACGAGCCCGGGCACCAGCGACAAGCTAGCCGCGCCGTGCGAGAGCAGCCGCACGTCGAGCGCCTGGAACTGCGAGCTGCGATCGGCGATCGCGCGCGTGTTGGCGTCGTGCCCAGGCTGCACGGACGTTGCGGGTTCGCCGTACGCCTCGCCACTCGGCGCGCGGGCCGCTGCCGTCGGCTCGGCGGCCGGGTTGGGCGCGATCGTGCTCGCGGCGAGGTCGGAGACCGGCACCCCGGTAGCGCCGGCTTTCGGCGCCGGCAGCTCCGCTTGGCTGGCACGCCGGACCGTCTCGAAATGGGCGTCGCCTTTGACGATCGCCACGTGTACGCTACTGCCCGGCAGCGCCGGGTGATTCCAATGGTCGAAGCCCTGAATCTGGAAGAGCGCCGGGGTCCGTCCGTCGGCCGTCAGACCGCCGACCAATTTCGCTTCGACGCGCACCGGCTGGCCCGGGCCGTAGACGACCGCGCGGACCGGCGTGCCCCGCAGCGAGCTAGCCCCGAGCGCCGTGAGCACGACCGCGTTCGGTCCCGGTTTCAGATGCACCCCATAAAAGAAGTAGTGCGTTTCGCCCGTCTTCTTGTCGATCGTGCGCTTGCCGATATGGTTTGCCTCGACGACGCTGCCGTCGATCGCGAGTTCGATGCCGGCGCCGGCGACGGTTGAGACTTCGAACGCCGCGGCCTCACGGTCCGACGAACCGCCCGGCGCCGGGGCGATCAGCACCGCAGTCAAGTTCTCGGTCGCTTCATATTCGAGATGATCGAGATTCCCGGAACTCGGCGCCGGCGTCGCTTCGGTGCTCGCGCCGGACGGAGGTCCGGGCATCCTCATGTCAGGCGGAAGCGTAGGTTCGGCGCTGGCGGCGGGCGACGGTTCGGCGATCGAGATGTCGGTCGGAGCCGCGACGGCCCAAGGCGGCGCGCAGCCGAGTACGAGGAGGAAGAACGTGGCAGTAATGCGGCGACGCATCATGGCGAACCCTCCAGTGCGAAATCGATGTTCTCGATCACGCCGCCGTCGAAGACGCCGTGGACCAAGCGCCGGATGCTGCGCTGGTCATCCCAAGCGAGGCTGCGATCGTCATACGGCTTCGCGCCGGGCGGCAAGCTGGCCGTGTCGAGCCGCAAAACGTGCATACCGGGTCCCACGCCGGGGAAGTCATACCGGCCGGTCGAGTCGGTAACGACCGATTCACCGTCCTCGAGGTAGATTCGCACGCCGCCGATGCCGGCGTCGCCGGGCTGGAAATCACCCGTCTGGCGCAGGTCGTAAAAGACGCGTCCGGTCACGATCGTGCGATCGGTGAAGACGCCGGCTACGATCTGCGTCTGCGCCGAGGCGCTCGCCGAAACGGTCACCGCGGGATCGTTGGTGGCGTGGGCCGAGACGCCCACCCCGTCGTTGAGAATCAGGTTTTCTTCCAGCCCCGGCGCGATCACGGCGGCGAACGTGATGACGTGCTGGACGGCGAGCGAGGGCAGCGACCAGGAGAGAAGGCGGCCCGAGACCTTTGGTTCTTCGCGCAGTCCGTCCAGCCGGCCGCTGCCGGGCGCGTAGAAGACGCCCGCCGGCAGCGTGTCGACGACGCTCGTGGGACCGAGCGGCGTGCTGATGTCGGAAAACGTCACCGTATACACCAGACGATCGCCGGAAGAGGCAAACGGGCGGTCGACGGCGTCCGAAAGGGCGATGTTTTGCGCGCGAAAGAGGGGCAGGTTTCCGAACGAGCCGTACACGTTGGCGAGCGTGACCGGACCCTTGACGAGCGAGAAGCCGCCGGGCGTTGCCAACAGTTGGCCGTCGAGCGACGCGATCGTCACGTCGTAAAGCGTCCCCGCCGCATTCGGCGTCAGCGTTAGGCCGACGCGTCGATTCAAGTAGCCGGGGGCCGCGAAGTCGAGCTGGTAACTGGCCGGCCCCAATTGGTTCGCTCCTAAACCAAATGCATAGGCGCCCGTCGCTCCGGTCGCGTAGGGGTTCGCATTGCCGGTGTTGGGCGGGAACGCCTTGCCCGACAGCGTCAGCGTCTTTCCCGAGCTGTCCTCCAGGGTCACGGTCGCGCCTGCGAGTGGCAGCGAGCCGCCGCCCAGCCCGTCGTAGACGATGTTGCCGACACCCACGAGCACCGAGGCCGGCGTCGATCGCTCGGCGGGCGTGGCCGAGGCCGCAACCGTAACCGTGTTGACGTAGGTTTGCCCGAGCGGCAACGTCGAGGATACGAGCGCGTTGAAAGTCACCACTTCCGCGGCCCCGGGCGCGAGCGTCGGAATCGCAACCGTCAGCGTCTGGCCGTTCAAGCTCGCGGCGCCCGCCGGCGGCGCGGCCCCGTTGAGCATCAGCGATGAAAGCTGGGGAACGATGCCCGCCGGCACGGCGTCGGTTACGACGACTTCGTTTGCCGGGAGCTGACCGCTGTTCATGAACTGCACGGAATAGCTGATCGTCGCGCCGGCAGCGGCGGCGGCGAACGGTTGGCCGTTGACGAGTTTGAGGATCGGCGTCCCCGCGCCGCCCGGTCCGCTGAGCTGAGCGCTGTTGGCGAGCACCGCACACTGTTGCGCGCTGTCGCTGCCGGGTGAGGTCGCGGCAGTCGAGGTCGCTGTCAGCGTTACCTCGATATCGGTGCCGGCCGACGCGACGCCGGGGTTGACGGTCACTTGGACCTGCAATGCGGCGCCGGGAGCAATCTGGGGCAGCGTACCGCCGTTTTGCACCGGCGTCGTGCTGCCGCTCGCCCCGAGCACGGCGAGGGCGGTGACCGTGCCCGTGGTGGCAGCGGCCGTTACCGTGTAGGTATCCGGAATGTTCCCGCCGTTCGTGACCGTGTACGTCCGCGTGAACGGCATCCTCACTTCGACCGAATCGGTTTGCGGGCTGCAGCCTTGTTCTTTCGGCCCGACCGCAACCGCCGAAACAGCTGCGACGGTGGCCGATACCGTGTTGGACTGTACCGTCTGCGCGAACCCGTTCAGATCGGAGTACCCGAGCGAAGCGGTGTTCGAAATGACGGTTCCCGCCGGTGTGGACGCCGGAACCGGCGCCGGAGCCAGAGCCACGAGCAGCACGACGAGGCGGAGCCAAACCCGCAGCAGCGTTTTCACCCCTTGCGCTCTTACTTCACCGCGTCCTGAAGTCCGACGTCGGCGCGCAGGCAACGCCTCACTTGACGCGCACCTCGTACGCGTAAGCGACCGAGGCTTTTGGCTGCAGCGGCTTGGCGCCGATCCAGCGCAAGTTCGTGTAGAGTGATGGATCCGCCGGCTTCGCGACGAGTCCGTCCGGCGTTTGAACCTTGACGAGCGGCTTGACGGCCCACGTCTTGCCGCCGTCGAGCGAGAACTCGATTCGCAGGGCCGCTGCGGTCGAAGCGGATCCTGCTTCGTAGGCCGTGCCGCTTGGAATCTTTGCTGCGGGCACGAGGTGCAGCGCGGCGCTCGTGCCCGAGTTGCTGGCCACGATCACGTAACGAATCGTCTCGCCCGGTCCCAGCCCGGCCCCGTCACCGAGCGGCGTCAACACTGCTCTGTCGTTGGCATCGTGCCGCACTACGTTGCCTTGCAGCTTGAGCACGACGCTCGCCCGCGCACTGGCCGGTGCAGCGCTGCAAGCGGCGATCGAAACCGCCGAAAGCAAAACGAAAGTGAGGCGGTGCATTGGCAACCTCCAGGCAAGAATGCCGTTGACGTAACGCGATCCAAACGCCTCTAAGCAACGGTGGAGCGTTACAGAAAAACGCCCTACTTACAGTTCGGCGTTCGCAGAGGGGAGTTTAGCTTGGCAACCTCTTAACGGGCCCTTAAAAAACCGCCAAATCGTGGCTGGCCGCACGGGTCACTTCGGGCTCGTCGCTGCTCGCGGCACGCTGGTATTCGGTCCGTGCCAGGTCGCGTTTCCCTTGATCGGCATAGGCCACGGCTAGCAGGTAGTGCAGACGCCCGTCGCCGGGCGAAACGCTAAGGCCCTTCAAGAGCGCCGCCTCGGCGAGCGGGTAAAGCCCGTGGGCCGTGTAGTCGTAGCCCAGGTTCACATAGGCGGCGCGGTCGAGCGGGTCGAGCGCGACCGCCTGGAGGTAGTCGGAGAGCGCCACCTGCCAGCGTCCGGCATCGTCCTCGATATATCCCAGGTTGACGAGCGCATCGGCCTGGTCCGGCTGCTCGCGATGTGCCTGCTCGACCAACGGCAGCGCGTCCGCATCGCGGCCCTCGTCGATGTAGGCGCTGCTCAGATCGATCAGCGCATCACGATTGCCAGCCTGCATGGCAAGGCAGCGCTTCAGCACCTCGATCGCTTTGGATTCCTCGTGCAAATCGAGATAGGCGCTGCCAACTTCGGTCAGGGTTTGGCAGGTGAGATCGAGGTTGAGCGCGCGTATCAGGAATTCGACGGCGTCCCCCGGCCGATGGGCTGCCAGGAGGATCACCCCGAGCGCGTATTGCGCGCCCGGGTCGTGCGGCATCCCGTCAGCCGCGGACTGATACTGCTCGATGAAGCGGTCGAGGTCGCCGAGTCGCCGGTGGACCGCAACCAGATGGCCGTAACCCGACGAAGTCGGCAGGCTCGCCTCGAACTGCTCGATGGCGTCGTTGGTACGATCTTCCGCCGCGTAGACGCCGCCCAGCCGGTCGTGCGTCAACTGGTCGTCGGCCGCGTAGCGCAAGATCGCGCGGAACGTGCTCTCCGCGGCCGCGTAGTTCGAGGCTCGGTAATACAAGTCACCGAGGTAACGCGCCGGTTCGATCGTCTTCGGATGCGCGGCAACGTACGCCGCTAGATCCGCGGTCGCTCCGGCCAGGTCACCGGCGGCGACCCGCCGTCGCGCCGAGTCGACCGCAGTCTGGTCGGAAGACTGATCGGAAGACTGGTCGACCGCGGAAGATGGTGCCGCGAGCGCGGCGCAGCGACTTCCCGAGAGCGCCGCCAGAAGCGCGGCGCCGGCTACGAGGGCGATTGAGAATGCGCGCAGGCGTCTGCACACGCTGCCCATGCTCCAATCTTCGGCGGCGCCGGTCCGCTACCCGCTCGGGCCGGCGCTCCGGGGGCACATTTTTATCAGCTCGTCGGCCAGGAGCGTGTGGGCCAGGTTTCTTGACCTCGACGGGAGCGACCCTAAGGATGCGTCATGTCCTTGGGCACGACGTACCGCTCGAAGTCCTCGGAGCTGACGTAGCCGAGGCCGACGGCTGCTTCCTTGAGGGTCGAGCCGTCCTTGTGCGCTTTCTTCGCGATCTCGGCGGCCTTGTCGTAACCGATCTTGGGCGAAAGCGCGGTGACCGTCATCAGCGATTGCGCGAGGTAGCCTGAAATGACGGACTCGTTGGCCTCCAGGCCCTCGATCGCGTGCAGCCTGAACATCGTGCACGCGTCGCGCAAGAGCGTCGTCGAGTGCAGGAAGTTGTAGATCATCACCGGGTTGAAGACGTTCAGCTCGAAGTTGCCTTGCGACGCGCCGAACGCGATCGCCGCATCGTTGCCGTAGACTTGCACGACGACCATCGTGACCGCCTCGGACTGCGTCGGGTTGACTTTGCCGGGCATGATCGAACTGCCGGGTTCGTTCTCGGGCAGGATCAGCTCGCCGATACCGGCGCGCGGGCCCGATGCGAGCCAGCGAATGTCGTTTGCGATCTTCATCAGCGCGGCGCCGAGCTGCTTGAGAGCGCCGGAGGCAAAAACGAAATCGTCGTGGGAGGCGAGGGCCGTGAATTTATTGGGGTGCGAGCGGAACGGCAGGCCCGTCAGCTCGGCGATCTTCTTGGCGGCGCGGTCGGCAAATTCGGGGTGCGCGTTGAGGCCGGTGCCGACGGCGGTGCCGCCGATGGCCAGATCGTAGATGTGATTGGTCGCCTCTTTGATTGCGACCATCGCGCGATCGAGTTGGGTGACGTAGCCCGAGAACTCTTGGCCCAGCGTCAGCGGCGTCGCGTCCTGCAAGTGCGTGCGCCCGACCTTGACCAGATCGGCCCACTGCTTGGCTTTGGCGTCGAGTGCATCGCGCAGTTGTTGCACGGCGGGCAACATCTCGGCGACGGCTTCGGCCGCGGCCATGTGCATCGCCGTCGGAAAGGTATCGTTCGACGACTGCGACATGTTGACGTGGTCGTTCGGATGGATGGGCCGTTTCGACCCCATCTCGCCGCCGGCCAGTTCGATCGCGCGGTTCGATATCACTTCGTTGACGTTCATGTTCGTTTGCGTGCCGGAGCCCGTTTGCCAAACGCGCAGCGGAAAGTGCGCATAAAGCTTGCCCGCGATCACCTCGTCGGCAGCGCGCACGATCAGATCGGTCTTTTCGCGATCGAGTTTGCCCAGATCGTGGTTGACGAGGGCGGCCGCCTTCTTGAGGGTCGCCATCGCGCGTATGACCTGGCGCGGCATGACGTCGCGCGGCGTCGTGCCGTCCCCGATGTCGAAATTGTGCAGCGAGCGGGCTGCCTGGGCCCCGTAGTACATGTTCGCGGGAACCTGCACGGCGCCCATCGAGTCGGTCTCGGTGCGCGTTGCCGCGCCGTTGGTTTGCATCGTAGACATAGCGCAGGAAAGTTTCACCAACCCCTTCGGGAATCCACCTCGACTATAGTCGCAAGGTGCTCGCGGAGGCGCTTGCCGAGGACCTCGGCTCCAAGGCGGCACTCCAGAAAGCCGGGCAGACGCCGCGGGCACCCCCGAGTCTTTGCCGAGGGCGGTCCGGGCCGCCCGCGATTCGCCGTGCGCGCGTCAGCGCTGGTTACATTCGCCCTCGTAGAAGGAGCCGGCGATTTGCACCGGGACCTCGGTCGTTGCGTCACCCGGCCGTACCGTGACGACCGCCTCGAGCACCGCATACACCGAGCACGTCGAACTGGACACGTGCTGCGTGTAGTGATGTTCGGTCACGAACTCCCGGTCGTACGTGTAGTTGCCTTCCTGATCGAGCGGCGATTGAACCTCTTCCATCTTGAGTTCCGGGTCGTCGGTCGTGTAGCTGTGCGCGGTGTAGACGTCGCTCGTAACGTAGGCTGCGAGCACGTATTTCCCGGGCGGCACGTTGTCGAAGGCGAAGTTGCCGTGAGCGTCGGTCACCGTGGTGCGCATGTACTTGCTCGTCCAGGTTGCGAACGGCAGGACCCGCGTGCCCTCCTGGCTCACGGAGCGTGCGTACGTGAACGCCCACACGTACGACCACTGTACCGCCGGCAGCAGGTACACCGTCCGGTCCCCGTATTCGAGCCGGGCACTCGTCCCACGCAGCACCAAGTTGAATCGTCCGGCGACTCGTGCCGTCCCGGCCGCGTCGTAGGGGGCCAGTTCGGTTGGGGTCGGCAGCGCGAACTGCGGATCGACCATCGAACTCGCGACCGTTATCTGCTGCACCCGAGGGTCCGCGAAGGCGGCGTCCGACGATCCCAACGCCGCGATCAGAAGAGCGGCCAGGGCACCGAGCCGCGTCATCGTGGCGACCTCGCCGGCTGCGGGGCCGCCGGCACGGGCCACACTTGGCGCCCGTCGACCAGCACCTGGTTCGCTCGCACGTAGCCGAGATTCCAAGGCCCCTGCCCGCTTTGCAGCCGATACCCGTACAAGTAACGGGAACTCTCGACGCGGAAGTGCGGAATCTCGATCGAGGGAACCACGACGTCGGCGCCGTTACCGCGGCCGTCGAAGCCGCGCTGCACTTGTTCGGCGGGCGACGCGACCCCGATCGTCTCGTGCAGTACGGCGAACAGGACGTACGTTCCGGGTGCCTTGTCCGGAAATACGAAGATCCCGTTGCGGTCGGCGATCGCGCTGCTCAAAGCGATGCTGGCGCCGGAATCGAGCGACGCGACCGCATCCTTGTCGATCAGGGCCGCGGCACTCGCGAGCGCCGCGAAATAGACCGTGTAGGCGTCGGCGTCGATCAGGAACACCTGAAGGCCACGTGCCGGAGCGTCGCCGCTCGGGCCTCGCCAAACGACCTCGCCGTAGATATCGGCGCGACCGTCGACTGCGTCCGTGTACGGATAAAAATCGCTGTTGCGATAGGGCGGCGGGGACGAGTGCAGATCGGTGTTGATAAGCAGCTGGGTCAGGGCGGCGTCGGGGGCGACGGGCGCCGCGCGCACGAGCTGCGGCAGGGCGGCCGCGAGGCAACCGATTGCGAGCGCGGCGATGGCGGCAACGACGGAGTGCGAGCGCGAATGCGAGCAAGACAACGCTCCCGGGGTTCGCGTTGCGGGAGCCCATCTCTTTGCGCACTCGCAGCCCAGAAAGCGCGGCCGCACCGCCGGTTTCACGATCGTGCTCGCGCTCACACAACCGCAGCCATCCGCGAACGCGCGAGCTATGCTAGCGGGCGGCGCCGGCCGGTAACCCCTGGTATGCGGCGTCGATGAGATCGGCGAATTTCTTTTCGACGACGCGGCGCTTCACTTTGAGCGTTGGCGACAATTCGCCGTCCTCGACCGTGAGGTCGCGCGGGAGCAGTGCGACTTTGCGGATCTGCTCGAAGCTCGAAAGATCGGCCGTCCTTTCGATCACTTCATTGGTCATGAAGTCGCGCACGTCGGTCCGCTCGGCGATCGCCGCGTTCGAGACCTCGGGCGAAATCTCGAATTCCTTGCGCACCAAGTCCCAGTTCGGGGACACGAGCGCGAGCGGGAACGATCGCCCGTCGCCGATCACGAAGCACTGACCGATATAGATCGACCGCTTGAGCGCCGCTTCGACGCGCCCCGGCGCGATGTACTTTCCGGTCGAGGTCTTGATCAGCTCTTTCTTGCGATCGGTGATGAACAGGTAACCGTCGCGGTCGAGTTCGCCGATGTCTCCGGTCCGAAACCAGCCGTCGGCGTCGAACGGGTGCTCGGCCGGCAGATGGTAGTAGCCCTGCATGACGTTCGGCCCTTTGACGAGGATCTCGCCGTCGGCCGCGATCTTGATCTGCACGCCGTCGATCGCTTTTCCGACCGATCCGTAGCGGATCGCGTCCGGCGGATTGGCCGTCACGACCGGCGAGGTCTCGGTCAAACCGTAGCCCTCCGCGATCGGCACCCCCATGCCGGCAAACGTGAGCGCAATGTCGCGGTGCAGCGGCGCGCTGCCGCTGACGAAGAACTCGAGCCGGTCGAGGCCGATCGCGGGCTTGATCTTCGAGAGCACGAGCTTCTGGGCGATCGCGTATTGCAAGCCGAGCGCTCCGCCGGCCTTGCGGCCGTCGAGCGTTGCCGTCGCGTACTCCCGTCCGACGGCCAAGGCCCAGGGCACGAGTCTTGCCCGCAGGCCGCCCTCGGCTTTGGCTCTGCCGACGATGCCCGCTAACACGCGTTCGAAGATGCGCGGAACGAGCGCCATCGTCACGGGCCGCGCCGCTTTGAGATCTTCCAGCAGGTAATCCGGCTGGGTGATGTAGAGCTTGACGCCGGTGTTGATGAACCCGAGGGCGTCGGTGTGTTCGAAGATGTGCGCGAACGGCAGAACCGACAGGATCACGCGATCGGGAGCCTTGGTCGATTCGGGTAAGATGGCCGAGGCCGCGATCGTGTTCGAGACGAGGTTTTCGTGCGAGAGCATCACGCCCTTGGGGTTGCCCGTCGTCCCCGAAGTGTAGATCAGCACGGCCAGATCGCTCGGGTCCACGCCGGCCGTGAACCCGGCCAGCGCCGACGGATCCGCCTGTGCGGCGGCGGCGCCGGCAGCTTCGAACTCGGCCAGCGAACCCGAACCCGTGCCGTCGAACGCAATGCAGCGCGGCGTGCTCGGGCAAGCGGCCACCAAGCGTTCCACGTCGGCGGCCGTCTCGACGAACGCCAGCCTGGCTTCCGCATCCTTGAAAATGTATTCGACCTGATCGAGCGCCAGGGTCGCAAAAATCGGCACCACGACGCAGCCCGCCAACAGCACGCCGAAGTCGGCAGCCAGCCAGTCGACGCGGTTTTCCGAGATGACCGCAACCCGGTCGCCGCGCTGTACGCCGGCCGCACGCAGCGCGTACGCGAGCGCCTGCGCGCGCTCGAGCATGCGCGCGGCCGAGGTGAACCGCCAGCTCGGCGCGCCGAGCCGTTCGGCGAACTTCTGTTCGCGCGGAGTACTCAAGGCCTGCGTGACATACTGCGGCAGCGTTTGCATGGAGGTCATCCTTCGGTAATCGCGACCGCAGCGCTTTGTGCCGGAACAGAAAATTCGACCGTCGGCAAGGCGTCGCGGAGCTGGCCCGTCGAACCTCGATAGTCCCAAAACATCTGGAGAAACGATGCTAGAGACACAGGCCCGCCCGGCGTCACCCGTGCACGCCGAGACTCGCGACGGCATAAGAATCCTTAGAATCGACAACCCGCCGGTCAACGCGTTTTCGTTCGACACCTCAGTCGCGCTCTTAGGCGCCATCCAGGAGGCCGACCGGGACCAGGCGGTCCGGGCGATCGTGATCACCGGCTCGAACGGGTTTTTCAGCGGCGGAGCCGACATCAACGGCTTCTTGAAGGCGCCCCCGCCCGACGCGAAAACCGTACGCGACGTCATCGCAGTGGTTGAAAAATCGGACAAGACTTTTGTCGCAGCGTTGGATGGGAGCGCCCTGGGCGGCGGTTTCGAGCTGGTTTTGGCCTGCGACTATCGCATCGCGACGCCCCGCTCAAAGGTCGGTCTGCCCGAGATTCTGCTGGGCCTGATTCCCGGGGCCGGCGGGACGCAACGCCTGCCACGCTTGCTCGCGACCAAGAACCCGCTCAACTACGGCGGCGTCCAGATGGCGCTGCAGATGATGCTCGAGGGTAAGCCCAAGGACGCGAAACCCGCCAAGGGCATGGGCATCCTCGACGAGATCGTCGAGGGCGATCTGCTCGACCGCGCCGTCGAGCTGGCTAAGGAGAAGGCCGGTACGAAGCTGCGCATCAGCGAGCTGAAGATCGTCGTGCCGCCGCCGATGGTGGCGATCGCGCACGGCATGGTCCCGCCCGAGGACAAGGGCGGCTTTGCGGCTCACAAACTGATCGACGCGATCGAGGCGGCGTCCGATCTCGACTACAAGTTCGGCATCGCGCGCGAAGCGCGGCTGTTCTCGGAACTCGTCACGAGTGCACCCTCGCAGTCGGCCATCCACCTCTTCTTCGCCGAGCGCGAACTGTCCAAGATTCCTGGGCTCTCCGCGGAGATCAAACCAAAGGAGATCAAGTCGGCCGCGGTCGTCGGTGCGGGGACGATGGGCACCGGCATCGCGATGGTGTTCGCAAACGCCGGCATCCCCGTTTCCGTGATCGACGTGAACTCGGAGCAAGTCGAACGCGGCAAAAAGAACGTCGCCGACACCTACGAGGGTCAGGCCAAGAAGGGCAAGCTCGCGCCGGACAAGGCCAAGGAACGCGTCGAAAGCGTCAAATTCGTCGCCGACTACGCGGCGATCGCCGATGTCGATATCGTGATCGAAGCCGTCTTCGAATCGATGGCGGTGAAGAAGGAAGTCTTCGCGGCGCTCGATGCGGCCGTCAAGCGGGATGCGATCCTCGCTTCGAACACCTCGACGCTCGATATCGACGAGATTGCGAACGCGACGAGCCGTCCGGACCAGGTCGTCGGGCTGCACTTCTTCGCGCCGGCCAACGTGATGCAGCTGCTCGAGATCGTGCGCGGCGCGAAGACCTCGCCCCAGACGCTCGTCAGCTCGGTCGCACTCGCGAAGAAGCTCAAGAAGAAAGGCGTGATCTCCGGCAACGCCTTCGGCTTCATCGGCAACCGGATGCTGTTCGACTACGCGCGCGAAGCCGCGTTCCTATTGGAAGAGGGCGCGACGCCCTGGCAAATCGACAAGGCGATTCGCAACTTCGGCTTCCCGATGGGGCCGTTCGCCATGAGCGATCTGTCCGGCATCGACGTGTTCTACAAGATCCGCCAGGAGGCGCCGGACCCGGGCTACCGCCAGTCCGACATCGGGATCAAGCTCTACGAGCTTGGGCGCTACGGCCAGAAAACGGGCAGGGGCTACTTCATCTACGAGCCCGGCGCCCGTAAGCCGACCCGCGACCCCGAGGTCGAGGCGCTCATCGAGCAGGAGTCCGGTCGCCTGGGCATCACGCGGCGGGCGATCAGCGACGAGGAGATCATCAACCGCTGCATGTTCGCCCTGGTGAACCAGGGCGCCGAGCTGCTCGGTACCGGCATCGCGCTGCGGCCCGGGGATGAGGACATCGCCTGGGTCTACGGTTACGGCTTCCCGTGGTACCACGGCGGCCCGATGTGGTGGGCCGACACCCTTGGAACCAAACGGATCTACGACCAGGTCGTAGAGTGGCAGCGGACGCTCGGCAAGCATTGGGTGCCGGCGCCCAAACTCAAAGAAGCCGCCGAAAAAGGCGGGTTCGTGACGCGTCCCAATCTTGGAGCTTTGAACAACTAACATGGCAAGCGAAGCAGTTATCGTCAGCGGCGCGCGAACGCCGATCGGCAAGGCCTTCCGCGGCGCGTTCAACATGACGCACGGCGCGACGCTGGGCGGCCACGTGATCGAGCACGCCGTCGAACGTGCCGGCATCGACCCGAACGACATCGAGGACGTCATTCTGGGCGTCGGGATGCCCGAAGGCGCGACCGGCCACAACCTGGCGCGCAACGCCGCGGTGCGCGCGGGCCTGCCGATCACCGTCGGCGGCACCACGATCAACCGCTATTGCGGCTCCGGCCTGCAAGCGATCTCGAGCGCGGCTCACCGCATCATCGCGGACGGGGCGCCGGCGATGGTCGCTGGCGGGGCCGAATCGATCAGCCTCGTGCAGAACAACACCAACATCAAATTCTTCACCGAAGAGTGGCTGATGCGCCATCAGGCCGATCTCTTCATGCCGATGATCGAGACCGCCGATCTGGTCGCCAAGCGCTACGACGTTTCGCGCGAGACCCAGGACGAGTACGCCCTTCAAAGCCAATTGCGCACGGCGGCCGGTCAGCGCGCCGGCCGTTTCGATCAGGAGATCGTTCCGCTGCCGGCCTACAAGTACGAGGAAGACAAAGAGTCCGGCACGGTCCGCGAAGTGATGTTCACGCTGCAGAAGGACGAAGGTAATCGCGAGGACACCACGCTCGAAGGGCTGGCCAAGCTCAAGAGCGCGAGCCTGTTGAACCCCAAGTCCTCGATCACGGCCGGCAACGCCTCGCAGCTGTCGGACGGCGCCGCGGCGGTCGTGCTGACCAGCTACGACTACGCGAACAAACACGACCTCAAACCGCTCGCGTACTACCGCGGCATGGCGATCGCGGGCCTCAAACCCGAAGAGATGGGCATCGGCCCCGTGTTCGCGGTGCCCAAGCTGCTCGAGCGCAACAACCTGAAAATCGACGACATCGACCTGTGGGAGCTGAACGAGGCGTTCGCGGTCCAGACCGTGTACTGCCGCGATACCCTGCATATCGACAACGAGAAGTTCAACGTCGACGGCGGTGCGATCTCGATCGGCCATCCCTACGGCATGAGCGGCGCGCGCCTCGCCTTGCACGGCATCATCGAAGGTCGCCGCCGCAAGGCCAAGTGGCTGGTCGTCACGATGTGCATCGGCGGCGGCATGGGCGCCGCAGGCTTGTTCGAGCTGATCAACGACTGACGGCGCGGTCGAAGTGCCGCAGGCCCGGTATCGAAGGCTAGCTTCCTAGGGGACCCGAGATGGTGCACGGCTGGGAGAACTTTTGCGTGGTGACGAGCACCGCGGATATCGGAGAAGCGGACAAAGCCAAAGCCGGTGCCGGGCATTCCTGACGCCGACGGTCGTGCATTTTGGCGGCGTCTTGATCAATTCGCTCATCTGGCTGTCGCCTTGGCCCAGCGCACTCGCACCATCGATTCTGCTCGGCCTTTCCGCCGCGGGGGCGCTCGCTTACCTCGCAAGGGCCGGCACCACGTTCTCACAGATCGAGTTCGTCCAGCTGGACTGGACCGACTGGATCATCTACATCGGAATTCCGTCTTTTGCCAACGTCTGCCTGATCGCCGGCGCCGGCGGGCTACTCTTGCGCCCCTCCTACGCGCCCTACGCCCTTGCGGCGAGCATCCTGCTGCAGCTGGGCATCGCCACCCGCAATTCGTGGGCCGTCGCGCTCTGGATCGCCGAGAAGCGTCGACCGTCGTAAGAACATGCGTTACGCGGACTTGCGCTTGCGCGTAGCGGCGGCTTGCTTAGCGTGCTCGCTGCGGTCCGCTTGCGGGTGAACGCCGAGTTCCTCCCAGCGCTTTTCCGATAGCTCGACCCCATAGTGGGCCGCCGCCTTCTTGATGTTGGCGAAGGCTAGCGCGCGTTCGGCTTCGGCGACGCCGGTGACCTGATCGAAGCGGGCGACCGCGTTGCGAACGTGGCGCGCGTCGGTCAGCGGTTCCTTGCGTTCCTTGGGGAAGGCGAAAACCGAATCCGGAAGGTCGCTCTGTTTGGTCAGCCGGCCGTGCTTTTCGTGCGGCTTCCAGGTGCTTCTCATATCTGGAGATCCCTTCGACGCGGGTGCGCGATCGTTTACCGTACTCCCGATCCCGTGCGCGGCGCGAGAACGAAGAGCGCGATCAGGATCAAGAGCAACGTCAGGCCGCCCCCGCCGTAGGAAACGTACGGCCCGCTAACCGTGCCGACCAGCGCGTCGACGATCCATCCGATCACCACGATCAACCCGATCAACCAGAGGATATAGTTCACGATTTTCTTCCTTTCGATCGGCTCTCGGCCGGCCTGCGATTTTAGCTGGATGGCTGGTACCCTAGGTCCGGCAAAATTACACAACCTGGTAGACTGCCGGAATAGCTGGAAATACGAGCAAGCGCAAGGCTCGCGTCGATTGCGCCGGTGCTGGGAAGTAAGGTGCAAGACAATCCCACTACGCCAGAAGGAGCCTCCATGCCAACCAGAACGTCAAACGGTCGAAACGGTCAGGTACCTACCGTCGGCAACGACGCGATCGAAATCCTCGAGCACGACCACCGCACGATCGAACAGCTGCTCACCAAGCTGCCCGATTCGGCCGGCGCAGAGCGCACGAAGTTAGTGGCGCGCCTCAAGGCCGTGCTCACGATCCACACGGCCACCGAAGAAAACATCGTCTATCCCGCGATCCACGAGCTTGCCGGCCGGCCGAAGCACGCGGAGAAGCTGTACCATCAGCAAGACGATGCCAAGATCGCCCTCTGGAAGCTCGACAATATGTCCGCCGACGACACCGATTTCGAGGTCCTGGCCGCGAAGCTCCGCGACGACGTTCTCGCCCACGCACAGCACGAGGAGCAAACCGAGTTCCCGCGCTTGCGCGAACTCGCGGGCGATCAGCTCGACATGCTAACGTCGGCGGTGCGTGAGTTCCGAAGCGAGTTTACGTTCTCGAAGGCCGCTTAGACTCGGGGCTCCGGTTCTGGATGGGGCCGCAGCGGCTGCTGCTAAGCAGCCGCTGCGGCCCGCGCCCGGGCGCCTAGACCCGGTCGAGTTTTGCGGCGCCCGACTTTTTCTTGCTGCTCCGGGCTTCGCGACCGGCTTTGGCCAGAGTTTCCTCGAGCGCGGCCGCGCCGGCTTCGACGGCGGCGCTAACCCGTTTCACTGCGCCGCTCGCATTGCGGACGGCTTTCGCGGCAGCGGCCGGCCGCTTTGCGATCGCGCCGGCTTTCTTGGCAGCTTTCTTCAGGCTGGATGCGGCCTTCTTCGCGATCCCGGATTTCTTTGCGGAACCCGGCTTCGCGGCCGTAATCTTCTTCGGCGATCCCCGTTTCGTAGCGGTCTTTTTCCGAGCGGGCAAAGGAATGTCTCCTTTCCAAGCGAGCGTATTCACTACGCTGCTTTCCCATCTATGGGAAAACCAACCGCACGCGCGTTCGGCCGGCTGCCGCGTTATTTGACCAGCGGCAACACGTCGCTCGGAGCGATCGGGTACAAGCCCAGCACCAAGGTCGCAACCGCGCAGACCGCAACGCCGACCCACGGCACGAAACTCGCCGGAACGAACCGGCGCTGGATCTCGGCGCCCGTCGTTCGGGCATACATCGTGCGCACGATCTTGAAGTAGGCATATGCCGATATCGCCGTGCCCAGAATCAAGAGCCCGGCGAGCCAGGCATAGCCCGCGTTGACCGCGCTCGCGAGAATCAAGATCTTCCCGGTGAAGCCGGCCGTCGGCGGCAACCCTGCGAGCGACAGCAGGAAGAACGTCATCGCGCCGGCCAGAATCGGCTGGCGGTAGCCGAGGCCCGCGAACGATGAGAGGTGCGAGCCCTCGTCGCGCTCGCGCGAGAGCAGCGCGACCACGGCAAACGCGCCGAGGTTCATGAAGGTGTACGCGCCGAGGTAGAAGATCGCGTAGCGCAACCCTTGCGCGCTCGTGCCGGCCAGCGCCGCCACGATGTAGCCGACTTGCGCGATACCGGAATAGGCGAGGAGCCGCTTGATGTCGCTCTGCGCGAGGGCGGCCACGTTGCCCGCGATCATCGAGATCGCGGCCAGGATCCAGACCGGAGCCAGGATCGATTGCGCGCCGGCGGGCGGCAGCGCCGCGTAGGCGAAGCGTGCCAGCACCGCGAGCGTGCCGGCCTTCGTGACCACGCTCATGAACGCGGTCACCGGCAGTGGCGCGCCCTCGTAGACGTCCGGCGTCCAGACGTGAAACGGCACCAGGCTCAGCTTGAAGCAGATCCCGATCAGGAACATCCCGCAGCCGATATCGAACAGCGCACTCGAGGCGTGGGGACCGGCGAAGGCGGACAGCGAGACGCTCCCGGTCGCGCCGAACAACAGCGCCATGCCGTACAGCATCAACGCCGTCGCGGTCGACGACAGGATCAGGTACTTCAGCGCCGATTCGCGCGCGCCGGGTCGCGAGCCCAAGCCGCACAGGCAGTAGAGGGCAAGCGACAGCAGCTCGAGCCCGAGGAAGATCGTCAACAGGTTCGCCGCACCCGCCATCAGCATCGCGCCCGTCGCGCTCCAGAGCACGAGGGCGACGCCCCCGCCGGCTTGATCGTCGCGGCCCAGCGTCTGAGCCATCAAGAGCGAGAATATCCCGCCGGTCACCACGATCTCTTCGAAGGCAATCGCGAAGCCGCCGTTGACGAAACCGCCGCCGAACGCGGCGAACGGGTGGTGCCAGCCCTGCAGCGCCAGAACACCCGCGCCGGCGAGGCCCGCGATACCGAGTTCGAGCGCCGCCGTCGGGCGCAGCGGGCGCGGCAGCACGAGATCCGCGATCAAGACGGCAAGCGCGGCAACGCCGACCACGAATGTCGGCACGATCGCAGCCCAATCGGCGCCGGTGTAGGGTATGACCAGCTGCGGCGTCATTTGAGCGCCACGTGCGCGGCTGCGGCGGTCAGCGAGCTGGCCGCGCGCGCCGCTGCCACCGGGCCCGGGTCGACCCCGAGCAAGACGATCGCCACGACCAGCGGCGCCAGCGCTGCGATCTCGAGCGGGGTCATGTCCTCACGCTGCGGCACGTCGGCTACTTCGGGCCCTTGCATAATTCCCTGGAAGACGCGCAACAGGTACGCTGCAGCCAGCACGATCGGCACGAGCGCCACGATCGTCTGCCAGACATAGCCGGCGCGATAGACGCCGGTCAAAATCAGGATCTCGCCCGCGAAGCCGCACAATCCCGGCAAGCCGAGCGCCGCGAGCGACACGATCGTCAGGCCGCCCGCCAGGCGTGGGTTTCGCGCTCCGAGCCCGCCCAGACGCGAGATCGAGCGCGTGTCTTCTCGCGACTCGACCTCGCCCAGCGTCAGGAACAGGCCGGCGCTGAACAGTCCGTGCGCGATCATGTAGACGACCGCTCCGCCGAGCGCGATCGGGTCGAAGCTGAAGATGCCGAGCACGATCAGCCCGAGATGCGAGAGCGACGAGTACGCGACGACGCGCTTGGCGTCGTCTTGCACGAGCGCCGAGAGCGCGCCGTAGACGAGTGAGATCAGGCCGAGCGCGAACATCAGCGGCGTGGCCAAGTGCATCGGAGCGGGCAACAGCGCGACCCCGATCACGATGAAGCCGTACAGACCCGCCTTCGATTGCACGGCGCCCACGACGGCGGCCATCGGCGCTGGCAGGTCGGCGTAGGTGTCGGGCATCCAGGTGTGCAGCGGCCAGACCGGCGTCTTGATCAGAAATGCGAACCCGAAGCCGGCGAATATCCAGAGCGCCCAGACGGGCGACATCGGCGCGAGCGTCGCCGCCGGCACGCCGATCACGTCCGTCGAGCCCTGCGCGATGCCGTAGGCCGCGGTCGCAAGCAACAGCGCTAGCCCCCCGGCGAGGTTGTAGATCAGGTAGCGCCACGCCGTCGTGCTCGTCTTCGCCGCCGACCAGGCGATCAACGTCAAGAAGACCGGGATCAGCATCAGGTCCCAAAACAGCGCGAACAGGAGCAGGTCGCGCGCGACGAACAGGCCCGTCATCGCCCCCAGCAACAGCAGCATTTGGGCGACGAAGTCGCGCGGCCGCGGGACCCGGGCCGCCATCAGCGCGCAGCCCGTCGACAGCGTCAAGAGCAGCACGAGCCAGAAGCCCGGTCCGTTCAGCGCCACGTGAAAGCTCGCCGTGAACGGGCGCTGCAGCCAGACGTGCGCCTCGTCGGGAGCGCCGTAGGAGATCGCTGCGACCGCGAACGCCAAGAATGAAACGACCGCCCCGAAGAAGCGTGCCTGCACTTCGGCGGAACGCGGCAACGCAAACGCGACGAAGCCGGCCAAAATCGGTCCCAGGACCAGCGCCGCGATCATCGCCCTGCCCCGAGCGTAGCGAAGTACGCGATGAAGACGGCAGCACCGATCACGATCGTCAGCGCATAGCCGCGCACGAGGCCCGTCTGCAGTCTGCGAAAGATCGCGCCGAGCGCTCCCGCAAGCCAGACGAGGTCGCGGACGCCGGCGTCGATCACGTGCGGATCGACGAAGCGCGCGATCGCGATGCCGAGCGCCTGCACGGGGTGGACGATCGCAATCTCGATGAAGTCGTCGACAAAAAAGGCGCGCCGCAGCGCGAGCGGCATCTTCACGGTTTCGGTCCGCAAGCGTTCGACCGCCGCGGCCTGCACGGGCGGAGCGCCGTAGCGCAGATATGCGAGCACGATGCCGGCCGCAACCAGAACCAGGACGACCAGCGAGGATGCGATCTCGCCGATCGGCGGCGCGGACTCCGGCACGCTCGCGCCGGTGCCGAACGACGTCCCGAAGAAGCGCGCCCAAGGACTCGGGCCGCCGAACCCGATGCTGAGGTAGCCGGCGCAGACCGTGGGCACGATCAGGATCGCGACCGGAAGCCGCATCAGCCAAGCCGGGGCGTGCGCGACGTGCTGCTCGGCGTGGGCCGCCGCAGCGTGCGTATCGATGCCGAGCGCCTCGTCCGCCACCTCGCCGCGAAACGGACCAAAGAACACGAGGAAGATCATGCGGAACATGTAGTACGCCGTGATCCCCGCGGTCAGTACGCCCGCCGCGAACAGCCAGGGATGACCGTGTTCGAGCGCGCCGTAGATCACGGCGTCCTTCGAGTAATAGCCGGAGAAAAACGGGAACCCGCAGATCGCGAGCGTGCCGGCCAGCATCGCCCAGAACGCGAACGGCATCAGCGGGCGCAGGCCGCCCATCTTGCGGACGTCTTGCTCGTCGTGCAGCGCGTGGATGATGATCCCGGCGCCCAGAAACAGTTGCGCCTTGAAGAACGCATGGGTGAAGAAATGCAGCACGCCGGCCTGGTAGGCGCCGACGCCGACGCCCATGATCATGTAGCCGATCTGCGACATCGTCGAGTAGGCCAGGATCCGCTTGATGTCCCACTGCGCGATGCCCAGGATCGCTCCCAGCAGCATCGTCAGCGCACCGACCACACCAACCAACTCCTGGGCGGCGGGCGAGCGGTCGTAGAGCGGTGCGAAGCGCGCCACCAGGTACACGCCGGCCGTCACCATCGTGGCCGCGTGGATCAGCGCGGAAACCGGCGTCGGGCCTTCCATCGCGTCGGGGAGCCAGGTGTGCAACGGAACCTGCGCCGATTTCGCCGCCGCCCCGATGAAGAGCCCGACGCAGACCAGGAACAAGATGCCCGGCCGCAGCGTTCCCGCCTTCGCGAAAATGTCCGCAAACGCGATCGACGCCGTGGTCGCGTAGAGCGCGAACACGGCGAACATGATGCCGACGTCGCCGACGACGTTGATCACGAATGCCTTCTTGGCCGCGGCCACGGCCGAGGGCTTGTAGAACCAGAAACCGATCAGGAAGTAAGAGGCCAGGCCCACGAGGCCCCAACCGACCAGTAACCCGACGACGTTGTCGGAGAGCACCAGCGTCAGCATCGCGAACACGAAGAAGTTCATGTAGGCGAAGAAGCGCGCGATCGCTCTATCGGACCACATGTAGCCGATCGAGTAGAGGTGGATCAGGCCGCCGACCCCGGTGATGATGAACGTCCACAAGAGCGAGAGCGGATCGAGCTGCAGCCCGAAGGTGAAGCCGGCAAACCAGCTGCCGAGCGGCTGATGAACGCCGCCGGGTGCCGTCGCCGCACCGAACAAGAACAGCGCGCAAACGAACGCGGCCAGGACCACGGCCGTGCCGAGCGCCCCGGCCGTGCGTCGCAACTGCGGCCCAAACGCCCAGATGACGATCGCGCTCGCCAGCGGCAAGAGCCAAAGAACTTCGAGGGCAGCTCCGGCGTTCACCCGCGCAGCCTCGCGACTTCGTCGACGTCGACGTTCTTGGCACGCCGGAAAACCGCTACCACGATCGCGAGCCCGATCGCAGCTTCGGCCGCCGCAACCGTCACGACCAGGAACACGAACACTTGACCCGCGATGTTCACCCAGGCGCGCGCGAACGCAACCAGCGCCAAATTGGCGGCGTTGAGCATCAGCTCGATCGCCATCAGCGCGATCAACGGATTGCGCCGCAGCACGACCCCGGCCACGCCGATGAAGAACATGACCGCCGAGAGCGCGATGTAACTCGAAACGTCGACTTGCATTACACTTCTAGCGTCCGGCTTTCACGATCGGTTCGCGCTCTTTGGCGCGCTTGCGGCGGCGGCCGTGATGTCCGAGCGTCGGCGCGGGGGAAGCGTCGCCGGCAATCGTGACGACGCCGACGACCGCGACCATCAAAACGAACGCGGTGACCTCGAAGGGCAGCAACTGCGTCGTGAACAGGGCAGTGCCGAAATTGGCGACGCTGCCGAAGGCCTTGGCCGTGCCCACGGCGCCAACCGACGCGTTGCCGGCGGCCGAGAGGGCCGGGACCAGCGGCCCGCGGCCGAGGCCGAAGATCAGAAACCCGAACGCGACCAGCACCGACAGCAGCGCCGGGGCCAGGATCAGCGGCAGGCGATTGGGGCCTTCGGAAAATGGCCCGATACCGCTCGAGAGCAGCGCGATCACGAACACGAACAGCATCAGGATCGCGCCGCTGTACACGACCAGCTGGATGACCCCGAGAAACTCCGCGTTCAAGCTGAAATAGAATATGGCCAGCGTGATGAAGTTGACCAGCAACCCGACGACGCTGTAGACCGGGCTGCGTTGCGTCACCGTGAAGACCGCGCTTGCGATCAGCACGGCGGCCAGAATGTAGAAGGCGATCACCCGGCGAGGCCTTTGCGTTCGGTCTTGAGGATCTCGCCCCGATGCGTCGCACCGTAACCGGCGGCGATGTCGACCGTGCTCTTGCGTTCGATGACCTGGCCCACGTCGGATGGAATCCCGCCCGGCCGTTCGTCCGGGGCGGTGCCCACGCCGGCTTCGGGCGGAACGAGCAGCCGGTCTTTGGCGTACACGAACGAGCCGCGGCGGTAGTCGGCCATCTCAAAGCGCGGCGTCAGTACGATCGCGTCGGTCGGGCATGCTTCCTCGCAAAGCCCGCAAAAGATGCAACGCAGTTCGTCGATCTCGTAACGGGCGGCGTAACGCTCGCCGGGAGAGCGGCGGTCATCGGGCGCGTTCTCGGCCCCGATGACGGTGATGGCGTTGGCGGGACAGGCGATCGCGCACAATTCGCAGCCGATGCAGCGCTCCTTGCCATCCGCGTAGCGGCGCAACTCGTGCAAGCCGTGGAAGCGCGGCGCGTGCTGCTTCTTCACGCTCGGGTACTGGATGGTCGGCTTCTTTTGAAACGCGAACTGCAGCGTCGTTGCGAACCCCTTAGCCAGCGCGGCGACGCCGCCGAAAAATCCCATCTCGTTCCCTATCCCGCGTACGCGACGATCGCGGCCGTCAGCATCAAGTTGAGCGTGGCCACGGGCAGCAAGACCTTCCAGCCGAAGTTCATGAGCCGGTCGTAGCGCAGGCGCGGCAGCGTCGTACGCAGCCAGATGTACAGGAAGATGAATAGCCCCGCTTTGAGCACGAACCAGATGAGCCCCGGCACGAAACCCAGTCCCGGCGGCGCGTTCCAGCCACCCAGGAACAGCAGCGTCGCGATGCATGAGACCGTGATCATGTTCAGGTACTCGGCGATGAAGAAAAGCCCAAACCGCAGGCCCGAGTATTCGGTGTGGAAGCCGCCCACGAGTTCGGTCTCCGCCTCGACCAGATCGAACGGTGCGCGGTTGGTTTCCGCGACGGCGGTGATGATGTAGATCAGGAACCCGACGATCTGCGGCAGGATGAACCAAACGCGCTGCTGCGCGTGCACGATGCCCACTAGCGACGTCGTTCCCGCCAAGATCAGCACCCCAATCACCGACATCGTCATCGCCAGCTCGTAGCTGATCATCTGAGCGGTCGAGCGCACGCTGCCCAGCAGCGGAAATTTCGAGCCCGACGACCAGCCGGCAAGGGAGATCCCATAGACGCCGATCGAGGTCAGCGCGAAGATCACGAGGATGCCCGCGTTCACGTTGGCCACGCCCCACAACCCTGCACTCGATTCGGAGAACGGGATGACGGCGAATGCACCCATCGCGCAGAGCAGCGAAATGAACGGCGCGAGCCGGTAGATCAGCGGGTCCGCGGTTCCCGGCGTCAGGTCTTCCTTGAAGAGCATCTTGGCGGCGTCGGCCGCCGGTTGCAGGAGGCCCCAAGGGCCGACCCGGTTCGGTCCCGGCCGCAACTGCATCCAGGCCATGATCTTGCGCTCGAACAGCATCGAGTAGGCGAACGTCGTGATCACGACGGCCAGCACGATCGCGGACTTCAGCAGCACGATCAGCCACCAGGGCGTCTGGTCGAGCATCAGACGGCTCCCTCCACGAGTGCTTCCAGCGTGACGGGTTCGCCGTCCCGCAAGCCGCCCGCGGGAGCGTCCGGCAGGCCGTCGATGACGACCACGACGCCCACCTCGGCGTGCTCTTCGACGACCACCGTCAGGTCGCGCAGCTCGAGTTCGCCGGCCCGCAGACGAACGCGCTCGCCGGCCACGAGGCCTGCTTTTGCCGCCGTCTGCGGCGCGAGCGTCGCGCTCGGCAGCGGGCGCAGCGCCGCGATGCGATCGTCGAAGAACGAGCTGCCGCCGCCCGCAAAGATGTGCGCCGCGATCACGACGGTCAGGCCCTTGCGCGCCGGCGCGACAACCGGGTCGATGCTTCCCGTCAAGGCCTCATCGGCGAAGCGGCGTGCGGTCGCCGCAACCGGCGCTGTCCCGAGCGCCTGCAGTTCGTCCGGAGCGGGAACGTCGAGCTCCAATTCCGAGGCCAGCGCTACCAGCATCTCGCCGTCCGCCAGCGTCCCTTCGGGCCCGGCGTGGGCGCGATGGACAGGGATCGCGTCGCCGGCCAGATCGTAGGTGTGTCCGGATTTCTCGAATGACGCTCGCGCCGGCAAGATCAAGTGCCCGAGGCTGGCCGTCTCGGTCAAGAACAGATCGGATACGACGACGAACGGCACGCGCTCGAGTGCGTCGCGCACGGCGCGCTCGCCAAGCGGGTGCGAGAGCACCGGGTTGACGCCTAGCAGCGCGAGCGTGCGCATTTTCCCTTCCCGCGCCGCGCCGAGCATCGCGCTCGCACTCGAGCCGCCGTCGCGCGGCAGCATGCCGAGCGCCTCGGCGCCGCGCGCGTTGGGCTGTTCGCCCGGCACGTAGCCAAACACGGCCACGCCTTTGGCGGCGAGCGCATCCATCAAGTCGGCTGCTTCCCGGCCGACGCGCGGGTCGATCCCGTCCCACACGAACGCGACTCGCTCGACGCCCTCGAGGTGCGCCGCCAATGCTGAGACGTGCGCGACCTTGGACGCCGGTACGGCGGACCCGGCGGCATGCGGCCCGACGGTCACGAAGTGCGCGCCGTGACGCGACACCGCCTTGCGGATGCGCAGGTCGAGAATCGGGGCCGTTTGCGAGGGCGGCCGGCCGAGCGCCACGATCAACTGCGCGCTCTCGAGGTCCAGGTACGAGCCGCCGCGCACCCCAGGCGACGCCTGCAACTGCCGGCCCGCGCGCCAATCGAGGTTCTTGATGCCGAGACCCCGCAGCGTCCGCTCGAGCAGCACGATCTCTTCGTTCAACAAGCGTCCGCCGCCGATCGCGCCCGCTGCTTCGACGCCACCGGCCGCAATCGCTTCGCGAAGCTGACCCGCCCACAACTCGATCGCTTCGTCCCAACTGATCTGCACGAACTCGCCGTCGCGCCGCAACAGCGGGTTCGTCAAGCGGCGCGGGTCCTCGTAGAAGGCGACGTTGTAGCGGCCGCGGTCGCAGAGCCAGCCGTCCGAAATCGCGTCGTCGTGCGGAACCGACATCGTGCGCTGGATCGTTCCGTAGCGCTCGTCGACGTTCAGTTGGCAGCCGACGCTGCACTGCGTGCAGGTCGTCTGCGTGCGCCGGTTGTCCCAAGGCCGCGACTTGAACCGGTACGTCTTCGACGTGAGCGCCCCGACGGGGCACAGCTCGGTCACGTTGCCCGAGAAATTCGACACGTAAGGCTCGCCCGTGGCGGTCGCGATCACATCGCGCTGGCCGCGATCCTTCACGACCAGCGAGCGCTCGCTGGTGATCAGTTCGTCGAAGCGCGTGCAACGCTGGCAGACGATGCAGCGCTCGTCGTCGAGTACGATCGTCGGGCCAAGATCGATCGCCTTCGGCTTCGAAGCCTTGGGATCTGCCAAGCGCGAGGAGCCCCGGCCGTATGCGATCGAGAAATCTTGCAAGTCGCACTCGCCGCCCTTGTCGCAGATCGGACAATCGAGTGGATGGTTGAGCAGCAAGAACTCCATCACGGCGCGCCGCCCGTCTGCGACCTTCGCGCCATAGGTGTGAACGACCATGCCTTCGGCGACCGCGGTGTTGCACGCGATTTGGAGCTTGGGCGTCTTCTCGATCTCGACCAGACAAATGCGGCACAGCCCGGCCGGTCCGAGCTTGGGATGATAGCAATAGACCGGCACGTCGGTCGCGATGGTCTTCGCCGCTTCGACCAAGAGCGTGCCTTCGGGCACGCTGATGGTCGTGCCGTCGATCGTGAGCGTTACGTCCTTAGCCAAGCGCGCAACTCACGGCAGCGGCTCCTCGCCGCTCTCGATCACGATCTCTTCGATGACGATCTTCGCGCCGCGCTTGGCCTTGGCTTTGCGCAAGGTGCGGAACCCGAGCACCACGGCCAGCACGAACAGAATGGCGCCCAGGATCCACCAGGGATTGAAACGCGCCTTGACCGCTTGCGAATCGACCTGGTCCTCGAGCGCGGCCGAATCCAACTCCGGTGCCATCAGCCGGCCGCGCTCGCTTGCGGCGTGCGCACGCAGGCGCGAAACTGCGCTTCGAAGCGCTTGACGACGGAGGCCAGGAACGGTTCGATCGAATCCCCCAGCGGGCAGAGGTTGATGCCCGTCAATTGGTGCGAAACGGCGACCAGCAGCTCGATATCGGAATCGAGTCCGCCGCCGTGCAAGAGGCGCTCGAGCGTGACCTCGAGCCAATGGCCGCCTTCGCGGCAAGGCGTACATTGGCCGCACGATTCGTGCGCGTAGAAGCGCACCAGCGCCAGCGCCGCTTCGACGAAGTTCGTCGAGTCGTCGAAGAACACGACCGCACCCGAGCCGAGCATGGTCCCGTTCTGGGCCATCGTGTCGAAATCGTACGGCAGGTCCAGATGCTCCTCGAAGAGACAGGCCGACGAACCGCCGCCCGGCTGGACCGCCACGATCTTGCGCCCCTCGCGCGGGCCGCCTGCGATCGCGAGCAATTCGCGCAACGGTGTGCCGAGCGGCACTTCGTAGTTACCCGGCGCCTTCACGTGGCCGCTCACCGAAACGATCTTGTAGCCGGGCGACTTCTCGGGCCCAACCTTGGCGAACCATTCCGGCCCGTTGCGGAGCAAGTGCGGCAGCGTCGCCAGCGTCTCGACGTTGTTGACCACGGTCGGCTCCCCGTACAGTCCCTTCACGGCGGGAAACGGCGGCTTCAACCGCGGCTCGCCGCGCCGGCCCTCGAGCGAGTTCAGCAATGCCGTCTCCTCACCGCAAATGTACGCCCCCGCCCCGCGGTGCACGGTCACCTCAATCTCCAGGTCCTTCCCAAACAAGCCGCTGCCGACGAAACCGGCCGCTCGCGCTTGCGCCAGCGCCTCACAAAAGATCTCGTAGCCGCGCCGAAACTCGCCGCGAATGTAGATGAACGCGTGTTTCGAGCCGATCGCGTAGGTTCCGATCAAGATCCCCTCGAGCACCTGATGCGGCGTCTCCTCGAGGAGCATGTGGTCTTTGAACGTACCCGGCTCCGCCTCGTCGCAATTGCAGACCATGTAGCGCGGGCGCCCGTTGTTGGGCAAGAACGACCACTTGCGCCCGGTCGGAAACCCCGCCCCGCCGCGTCCCCGCAGACCGCTCTTGGTCGTGATGTCGAGCACTGCGGCCGGCGTCAACTCGGTGACCGCGCGCTGCCACTGCTCGTACCCCCCGCGCTTGCGATACACGCCGATATCCCGCAAGTCGACCTCGCCGATCCCCTCGGTAAGCACCTTGACGACCGGCATCAGTTGTGGCTTCCGTTGGTTCCGGGGTTCGAGATGCGCTCGAAGCCGTCGGCGATCAAGCGCTCGTGCGTCGGCCGCTCGCGCACCGGCCGCGGATCCCGCTCGAGCCGCTCGATCATGCGCACACCGCTCGCATCGCCGAGGCCGCCCGGATCGTTCGGATTCGGGACGCCCTGCGCCCCCGGTGCCTTCTTCCCGTCATCCGGCGAGACGTGCCAATCGGCCGCCGGCGCCGCGGTTTGCGGCAACGGCGGCACCTCGAAGGTGCCCTCGCGCATCGCCTGCAGCATCGCGTCGACTTTCTCTTTGGTGAGGTCGTAGTAAAAGTGCAAGTTCACCTGCATGCACGGCGCCCGATCGCAAGCCGCCAAACACTCCGCCTCTTCATAGGAAAATAATCCGTCGGCCGTCGTCTGGTTGTGTCCGATCGCGAGCCGCTCCCGAAAATGTGCCATGACCTCGCCCGCGCCGTTGATGATGCACGACAAATTGCGGCAAGGTTGCAGCATGTAGCGTCCCACCGGCCGCCGATGGAACAGCGTGTAAAACGACGCCGTCGACTCGACGACCGAGACCGGAACGCCGACCCATTCCCCCGCACGCGCCATCGCCTCCGGCGAAACCCAGCCCTCGACATTCTGAAAAGCATGCAAAATCGGCAACAACGCGCTCCGCTCGCAGCCCGCGGGATACAGCCCGATCAAGCGCCGCGCCTCCGGTTCCACCGTAGCGACGACCGCTGCAAAATCGCGCCCCTGCGCGCTCACCGGTCGACCTCCCCGAAAACGGGGTCCAGCGACCCGATCATCACGACCAGATCCGCGATCAAGTTACCCGGTGCCAGCAGTTTGAGCGATTGCAAGTTGTACAGCGACGGGGGCCGCGTCCGCACCCGGTAGGGCCGGTTGTCGCCGTTCGAAACGATGTAGTAGCCCAGCTCCCCGCGCGGCGATTCGATCGCTTGATAGACGTCGCCCGGCGGAACCCGGAACGATTCGGAAACGATCTTGAAATGATGGATCAGCGCTTCCATCGAGAGCGCGATCGTCTCCTTGGGCGGCTGCGCGATCTTGGGATCGTCGATCATGATCGGTCCGGGCAGGTCGAGTTCCTTGCGCACTTGGCTGACGATGCGCATCGCTTCGTCCATCTCGTCGAGCCGTACGAGAAAGCGAGCGTAGGCGTCGCCGTCGTCGCGAATCGGCACGTCAAAAGAGTACTTTTGGTAGCCGCTGTACGGGAACGCTTTGCGCACGTCGTACCCGACGCCGCTCGCGCGCAGGGCCGGGCCCGTCAGGCCCCATTCGATCGCCGCCTTGGAGCCGACGATGCCGACGTCGATCATGCGGTCGCGCAGGATCGGGTTGTTCTGCAACAGCGCGCGCAGTTCGCGCATCCGCGACGGGAATTTTTCGATCAGCGCGTCGAGTCGCGCGAGAAAACCGTCCGGCAGGTCGCCGTTGATGCCGCCGATGCGAAGGTAATTCGGGTGCATGCGCGCGCCGCCGGACTGTTCGATCAAGTCCAGGATATCCTCGCGGATATCGAAGGCGTAGAAGAAGGTCGAGATCGCGCCCAGGTCGATGCCGCCGGTACCGAGCCAGACGCAGTGCGAGGCGATCCGCGTCAGCTCGCAGAGCAGCACCCGAATCGATTGCGCGCGTTCGGGAATACGATCGGTGACGCCGAGCAACTGCTCGACCGCCAGGACGTACGCCATCGCGTTGCCGAGCGGCGAGAGGTAGTCCATGCGTTCGATGACCGTCCCGGCCTGCGTCCAGAACAGGTTTTCGGCCGACTTCTCGATGCCGGTGTGGAGGTAGCCGATTTCCATCTCGGCCTTCTCGACGATCTCACCCGAGACTTCGAGCACGACCTGCAGCACGCCGTGCGTCGAGGGATGCTGCGGGCCCATCGAGAGCGTCATCGAGTTACCCTTGACCTCGACGACGTCGAGCGCGGTCACACCGAGTGGAGCGACGCTCACGGCCCCTTCTCCCCGGGGCCGGCCTGGCCGCGGGCTCGCGCGATCTGCTTCTGCAGCGCGGCCGCGACTTTGCCGTCCGGCGGTGCGCCGGCCGGCACGTTGCTCTTCAGCGCGAACGCCGGGCGCGGGGTCGCTTCACGCGCGGGACCGCGCAACGGGTAGTCCTTGCGCAACGGATGGCCTTCCCAATCGTGCGGCATTTGGATACGCCGGAGGCTCGGATGACCCTCGAAAACGATGCCGTACAGGTCGTAGATTTCGCGCTCGGCCCAATCGGCGTTCGGCCACAGGTCCACGATCGAGGCCAATTGCGGGTGCTGCGTGGGGACGCCGACGAGCACGCGGACGCGGCGCGGCACGCCGACCTCCGCCACGCCGGCCGGCTTCTGCGGCAACGCCAACAGGTGGTACACGACGTCGAAGCGCGGCTCGCGCGCGAGATAATCGACGGCGCCGATGTCGAGCAGCATCGAACAACCCTCGGCGCGCAATGCCGTCAACTTCGAGCGCAGCTCGCCCCGCTCGATGCGGAAGATCTCCGCATCGGCAATCTCGGGGCGGACGGCAGTCGGATCGAGCGCGGTACCCGCGATCGAAGGCGCTTGGGAACTCGGCATCAGGCCTTCGCGAGAATTCCGCCGCGCCCGCCTTGGCGGATCTGCTGCTGGATCAGGTTGAGCGCGTAGAGCAAGCCGTCCGGAGTAGGCGGACAGCCGGGAACGTACACGTCGACGGGCACGACCGTATCGACGCCTTGCACGATCGCGTAGTTGTCGAAGACGCCGCCCGAACTCGCGCAGGCGCCCATCGAGATCACCCACTTCGGGTCGGCCATCTGATCGTAGAGGCGCTTGATGATCGGGGCCATCTTTTGCGCGACCCGTCCCGAAACGATCATGAGGTCGGCCTGGCGCGGCGACGCCCGGAAGACCTCGGAACCGAAGCGGGCGATGTCGTAGGTAGCGTTCGTGACGCTCATCATCTCGATCGCGCAGCAGGCCAGGCCCATTGTGAGCGGCCAGACCGAGGAAGCTTGCGCCCAGCGTGCTACGTCGTCGAGTTTTCCGAGCATGAACTGGCCCGGCATCATCTCCATTGGAAGCCTCCCTTACGCCAGACGTAAGCGTACCCAATGGCGAGCACGACGACAAACGCGATCATTTCGAGCAGACCATACACGCGCAGCGCGTGCATGAGTACGGCCCAGGGATAAAACGAGGCCGCTTCGACATCGAAGATCACGAACAGCATCGCGACCAAGTAGAAGCGGATCGGGAAGCGCCCGCTCACGGCGGAGGTCGGCTCGACGCCGCACTCGTAGGCTTCCGACTTGACGGCGTTCGGCTTGCGGCGTGCGAGCTGTCCCGGCACGAAACAGAACGCGGCCGCCACCACGAAGGCCAGCGCCAGAAAGATCGCGACGGGAGCGTAGGGGTTCATCTCGGGGTGGAGTTTCGCGAGGGGCGGGGTGGTCCTCCGCCGCGCCGAATGCACCCGCCCATGAAAGCCGCGATCGCAGCCCTCATGGGGGTACTCTTAGCCTGCTCGCTCGGCGCGTGCGCGAATCCGAGCTACATCGGGGTGCAAGACTACGGCTACATTGTCGGCAACGTGCTCGATCAGAACGGAAAGCCGATTCCGAACGCCCTGGTGACTTCGACGGGAACCAACCAGACCGCGCGCAGCGGCGTCGACGGCGGATTTAATCTCCAAAATGTCGCGACCGGCGAGCAAACGATTAACGTGCAGGCGGCGGGGTACGAGCCGCTAGCCACACCCGTAACGGTGATCGTCGTTCAGAATCAAGGCGTGCAGGCCGGCAACATCGTCTTGCAGTCCGCGACGCCCGCGACCTAAGCATGTCGACCGGGCCGGACCTCACCGGCCTCGCTGCGATCGTGCTCGGGACGGCGCTCGTGGCGCTGAACCTCTCCGACATCTTCCGGTCGGTGATCCTGCCGCGCGCCACCGGCGTCCCGTTCCGCTTGTCGGCCTGGATGGTTCGGCTGACTTGGGCCGTCTGGAAGCGGGTCGCGCTTGGCATCGAGGACTCGGACCGGCGCGAAGAAATACTCGGCGCGTACGCGCCCCTAGCCTTGGTGGGATTTCTTCTCCTGTGGGCCGCGGGCTTGATCCTGGGCTACGGCTTTATCTTCTATGGGCTGCGCTTCGAGATTCACCCGACGCCCAATCTCGGCGAAGCGACGTACTACGCCGGCGTCTCGTTCCTTACGATCGGCTACGGCGACTTCGTCGCGACCAGCGGCCTGGCGCGCTTCATCAGCCTGGTCGCGGGCGGCAACGGCTTCGCGGTGGTCGCGATCGTGACGTCGTTCCTGTTCTCGATTTTTGGCGCGTTTGCAACGCGTGAGAACTTCGTCGTCACCTTCGCCGTGCGCGGCGGCGCGCCGCCGTCGGGGGTGACGCTGCTGGAAACCTACGCCCGGTTGGGCATTACGGCCGACCTCGATGCGGTCTTCGAAGAGGGCCTGCGTTGGAGTGCGGCGGTGCTCGAATCGCACTTAGCGTATCCGATCCTGGCGTATTTTCGATCCTCGCACGACTACGAGTCGTGGGTCGGCGCGCTCGGCGCGCTGCTCGACGCGTCGACGTTGCAGTTGACGCTGCTCGAGGGCGCTCCGGTCGGCCACGCCAAACTGTACAACGAGATGGCGCGCCACCTCGTCCGCGACCTTTCGAGTTACTTCCGGTTCAAGCAGGGTGACGTACCGGGTGTCGAGCGCGCCGAGTTCGAGATCGCCCGCGAGCGCCTGCGCGATGCCGGTCTCGCGGTCCGCGAAACCGACGACGCCTGGGAGAAGTTCGTCAAGCTGCGCAGCGCCTACGCGACACCGCTCAACGAGACGGCGACCTACTTTCGAATCCCGCCCGCCCAATGGATCGGCGACCGCTCGTACCTATCGCAGCCGCACTGAAACAGCACCGGGACTGCCTTCGCTGTGGCGGCCGGCTCGACGCTGCCGTCCTTACGACTGGGCTGCTCGCAAGCTGGGCCGGAACAGACCCCAGAGGCGCTCGCCGACCGACTGCCCTTTTTTGGGCGGTCCGCCCGTGCCGCGCTCAGCTGGTCCGTCAGGGCGACCTTCGCCGAGCGCTGAGCCGTCGAGGCCTCCCACGACGTACTCGAGCGGCTGCGCCGGCAGCAGGTCGATCCGATATCTCAAGGCGCGCTGCACGCCCGGACTGAACTTCGCGCCCGGTTCCGCGTATCCGAGTACAAGCACGTCGACCTGCGCCGATTCGATCGCCGCGAACACGCGCGGATCCGAATCGAGTCGCAGCCCGCGGAGCGCAACGATGTGCGCCGTCGGCTCGGCCAAGGTAGCCAAGCGCGTCTTTGCGTCCTCGTCCGAAAGCAGGCTGAACGAGCGCGCGTCGAGGTCCACGACGCGCAGGCCCAGACGCCGGCTGAAAAAGTCGCTCGCGGCATGCGCCTGTTCCGGCGTCGCCGGATAAATCAAGCCGCCGATGCGGTGCCGCCGATCGGCGAGTTTGCCGGACTCACGCTCGTAGTCTTGCGCGGCGCGCTCGAAGAGTTCGAGGGCGGCCAGCGGAAGCAGCACCTGCGGCTCGGCGTCCGGAGCCGGGGCCATTCGGCCGCGCAGCGAATCGAGGAAGTCGCCAAGGTTCGCCGGGTCGTCGCCCTCTCCGGCGGCGGCAAGCGTCGCCTCGCCGGCTTCGGCCGTCGAGTCCGCCGGCGCAACGCCGGCAAGCGCCGGCGCGCCGGCATCGATCGTGTCGTCGACCGTGCCTTCGGGCGTCGTTAGCTCGGCACGCTGGCTATGCATACTATGAGCAATCGGCATATAACGTAGGCGCAACGACCCGCCCGGCCAGTCTTTACCGTCGCGACACAATTACAAGGCTCGGCCCGAAGCTGCGGACAATGTTCTCAATAGAGCTGCAGGCGCTGCGCCGCACTAATGGCGCAGGCGGTGCTTCAAGAATCGTTCGGCGTCTTCGATCGGGACGCCGAAGCCGATCGCTTTTTCGTCATCGAAGCGTGACTCGGCCAGGCCCACGACCGCGCCCGACTGCACGTCGAAGACGGGGCCGCCGCTTTCACCGGGGATGACCGGCAGATCGAGTTCGAGCGAATCGTTGAGCACGGACGAGACGCGTCCGGCGAACAGCGAGGCTCGGGTGATCAGATGTTCGTCTTCGAACTCGTCGGGAATAGGGTAGCCCGCGATGCCGACTTGGGTTCCCGGCTCGAGTTGCGACGACGAGCCGAGGCGCGCTACGGGCCGGTTCCCAACCGCGATCTGCACCAGCGCCACGTCCAGCTTCGCGTCGGCGGCGATCACGCGTGCCGGCACGCTGCGCTTGTCGTCGAGCGTCGCGCGCAGGCGGCTCGCCCCGTCGATGACGTGTTGCACGGTGAGGATTTGTGTCCCCCAGGGACCGCTCGCAACCGCAACGCCCGATCCGTAGGCGTCGTCGAATTGGCCCCGGCGTTTCTTGTCGTCGCTCGGAATCTTCATCGTGAACAGCACGACTGCCGGCCGCAGCGCGCGAAAGCTAAGCACGATCGGATCGCCCGCGGGCGGATCGGGGCGCGCGGCACAGCCTGCGAGCGCGACGATCGCAGCGACAGACCGCAGCGGCCTCACGATGCGGTTCGAACCGAATCGAGCCGCGCGACGATCGCAGCGCGCAAGGCGTCGAGCCCGGCACCGCTGCGCGCACTGATCGCGACGGCGCCGGCCGGCAGCGGCGCCGCATCCGGTGGGCGCGCGTCGATCTTGTTGAATGCCATGACGACCGGTTTGTGGTCGAGGTCGAGTTCGTGCAAGATCGCTTCGACGCTCTCGCGCTGACGCGGCCAGTCGGGATTGGATGCATCGAGCACATGGACCAAGACGTCGGCACCGGCTAACTCTTCGAGGGTAGCACGAAACGCGGCGACCAGTTCCTTCGGAAGCTCGGTGATGAACCCGACCGTATCGGCCAGCTGAGCGAAGCGCTCGGGGCCGAGATAGACGCGGCGCAGCGTCGGGTCGAGGGTAGCGAACGGCTGGTCGGCGACGAACGCGGCCGCCCCCGTGGTCGCGTGCGAGAGGCGGTTGAGCAGCGACGATTTCCCGACGTTGGTGTAGCCGACCAGCGCCACCAGCGGCACCTGCCCGGCGCTCGGGCGGCGGGTCGCGCGCGAACGGCGCACGTCTTCGAGTTGCTGGCGCAGGAGCGAGACACGCGCCTGGATTTTGCGGCGGTCAACCTCCAGCTTGGTTTCGCCGGGCCCGCGCGTGCCGACCCCGCCGCCTAGCCGCGAGAGCGCTTCGCTCGCACCGATCAGGTTGGCTTGACGGTAGCGCAGTTGCGCCAACTCGACTTGCAACTTGCCCTCGCGGCTGCGCGCGCGCTGGGCAAAGATGTCCAAGATGACCATCGTGCGGTCGACGATCGGCAGCGGCACGATCTTCTCGAGGCTCTTGCGCTGGCGCGGACGCAGATCGTTGAAGATGAAGACTTTGGTTGCGCCCAGGGCCGCGGCTTGAATCGCAATCTCGTGCGCTTTGCCGCTACCGACGAGGGTCGCGGGGTCGATCCGGTCCAAGCGCTGCACGATGCGGCCGGCCAGCGCCGCACCCGCCGCTTGGATCAGCGCCTCGAACTCGGCCAGTTCCGGTTCGAGCGGGCGTTTCGAATCGTGCAGATCGACGGCCACGACGAGCGCGCGCTCGATCGCGGGCGCGACCGCGTTAGCGCCGCGCGGCACGAGCTGTTCCGCGCGGGTGCAAGCA
>Ga0302325_10000697_pt1 | contig 90134 bp, 46 predicted proteins | sample Palsa_T0_2_FD_201948 | JGI IMG/M metagenome (GOLD analysis project Ga0302325, IMG submission 201948) | Peat permafrost microbial communities from Stordalen Mire near Abisko, Sweden - Palsa_T0_2 | ecosystem: Environmental > Terrestrial > Soil > Palsa > Peat permafrost | place: Sweden: Abisko...
GCATCAGGAAATGAACCTGATGAATGTGAAAATCGTGCAGCTCCTGCGAACGGTTTTCAATGATCCAATCCTCCACGTCTCCCTGATGCACCACGATATTCGGAGCTGACGACCCCGGATCAAACAGCGCCGGTTTTTGGCCTTCCACCGTCAAATAAAAATCCGTAGCACTTTTGGGATCACCAGGATTGCGGAGCCGTTCCGAGAAGTAAAGCCTTCGGGTGCGGATGGGCGTTACCTTCCCCAGCCATGGCAAACGCGAAACCTCGGCCGCGCGAACGGTCGCAGAAGCGTTCGCGGAAGCCGCCGCAGAAGCGGCCGCGGCCGGCAAGAAAAACGCCGGCTCGGCCGCATCCAGCGCGCTGACAATGTTCGCTAACGTGCGCGTCGGATCATTTTCGCCGTCGCGACCAGTATTCACGCTGCGGGTAATAAGACTTGCAGAAGTTCCTTGCGCGGGCGCAGTCACAATGAATTCGGTTCTGCCCCCGGGCGGAACGCCCAGATGGTTTTGCCACAGCACATAATCGCCGCCTGAACCGTTGTCGTTCACCGGCGCGCCGTCCACGCCCGCAATGCCCAATGCCTGCGGCTTACCCTCAAAGAGCACTTGCAAATTCAAGTACGTGATCGAAGAAGCATTCACCACGCGCCAGAACTGCCGCTCCAGAGGGCGCATCCGGATTGTCGCGGGCGGATAATCGGGATACGGCACCGAAACAAAGTTCAGCGAAACATCCTTGGCCGGCACTCCCGATCCATCTCCGGTGTTGCGCGCGTCTCCATCCCGATCGAGCAAGACCGACGGAGCCTTCTGCGAGTTCCCAGACGGAGCAGCGCCGGGATTCAACAAGTCTTCGTCGCGGATCAGAATGACTCGCTCGGGCAACCCGGCAACCTGCTTGTTCTTCTGTTCGATGCCCTCGACAATGATCGCGCCCGAAGCGCCGCCCACCACTTGCGCCCGCGTGAAGCCGTGCAGATGCGGATGATACCAATACAACCCCGGCGGCTGGTCCTCCGGAATACGTGTGCGGTATTCGAAACTGGCACTGCCCGGGTGAATCGAAGTGTGCAACACGTCATCCTGATGACACACCGGCGGAATCGTGAGCCCGTGAAAATGTAAGTTGGTGGACGTCGCATCCATTGCCGCATTCCCGCACGGATCAGGGACGCTTGCCGGCGAGGAAATCATCGGCATTGCACTGTGCTTCGTCGCCGAGCCGGATTTCGAATGCCCTTTCAGCGAGGTCGAGTTTCGCGGCGTCCCAGGCGCCAGTTCATTCTTCAGCCTAAGAATAAGTAAGTCTCCAGGATTGACCCGCAAGTTCGGAGATTCGACAGTGCCGTCGTACAGGTAACAAAATCGAGCCCGTCCATGTTCGTCGGTTTCGCTACGGAAAATCAGATCGACAGTGAGCTGTCCGTTTTTGCTGGTAAGGTTCACGGGCTCCGGAATCTCGCTGCCCACCTTTGGCCGCGCACAAATCGCATCGCCCTCCAACTTTCGAGGCGACGTGACCGGAGCGTCGGAGGCACTCTGAAGAACCTGCGCCACCACGACGTGGGCCCCGCAGAACGCAAAAAACAACGCAAAGAGAATCGTGAGAGATAAAAATCGCACAAGTTTTCCAGCTTGCCCGCGAAAAGCAAAGCACACCAGGGAATGACCCCGCAAGAATAATCCATTCGGCGTCGTAGGGATCCGTGGTGTTGACCACGACGGGAACATTTCACCAGATTTTAGGTGGGGCAGCGCTTCCAGCGCTGCGCTGAAGGCATAGTTTCCAAGCCCGGCTTTAGCCGCTGCGGAGCTGTCCAGCGCGCCATTAGTTAGGTTTTTGAGACGCGGCGTGCTGCTGTGCATAAGACACCAGCGCTGCAAACCGCGGATCTTTGCGCAGTGATTTGAACTCGGGATCCGTTGCCATCGTGCGATCGGCCGTCGCGTCCAGTCCGTGGTCGACGCATTCGCGCAAAAGCGAGATAGCCTCATCACCCCGTCCGGTGTGCGCCAGAATACAAGCCAGATCGTAAGCGGTGCTCGCAGCGTCGGGATGGTCAATTCCGAGGACGCGACGCTGAATCTCCAGCGTTTGCCGCGCCAGTTTTTCCGCCTCATCATAACGGCCCTCTGCATCCAGAATGTGAGCCAGTTCGTCGGCTGCCTGCAATGAAAACGGGTGTTCGGGTCCGAGCACGCGGCGCATGGCATCGACGGTCTGCCGGCTCAATTTTTCCGCCTCGGCATAGCGGCCTGCCTGATCCAGGGTAACCGCGAGGCTTTCCATGGTGGAGAGCGTGTTCGGGTGTTCCGGTCCGAGGATGCGGCGCCGAATTTCCAGTGTCTGCCGCAACAACTTCTCGCTGTCGGAGAAATGGCCTTCTTTCTGAAGGGTCCAGGCCAGACTGTTCATTGCCCACAATGTGTCCTGGTGGTCCGGTCCCAGAACACGCTGCTTTACGCCGAGCGCTTCCCGCTGCAAATGCTCTGCCTCGGCGAACTGGTTTTCGCGTACGAGCGTCTCCGCGAGATTGTTGATCGACCGCAGCGTGTCGGGGTGTTCCGGCCCGAGAATGCGGCGCTGAAGGTCAAGTGTCTCGCGCTGCAACCTCTCCGCTTCCGGATACCGCCCCTCCTGTTGAAGAGTGAATGCCAGATTATTCATTGCAGTCAGTGTTTCCTGGTGTTCCGGGCCGAGGATGCGACGCCGAATCTCCAGTGTTTCCCGCTTCAACTTCTCCGCCTCTGCGTAGCGGCCCTCGTGGCCCAGAGTGGCCGCCAGGTTGCCCATCGCCGCCGACGTTTCCCGGTCATCAACAATCTTGAGGACTCGCCTTCGGATATCGAGCGCCTCGCGCTCCAGTTTTTCCGCCTCGGCGTAGTTCCCCTCGCGATCCAGCGTCCAGGCCAGGTGATTCATCGACTTGAGCGTGTCCAGATTGTGCGTTCCAAAAACGCGCCGCCGGACGTCGACTGTTTGGCGCTGCAGTTTTTCCGCCTCCGCAGCGTGACCCTCCTGATTCAGTATCCAACCCAGATCGTCCATCGATCGCAGCGTTTCCGCATTCTCCGGTCCAAGCGTGCTGCGCCGGATCTCGGCTGAACGCTCATAAAGCAACTGCGCCCGCGGGAAAAGTCCGAGGTCCTTATAGACATCTCCCATGACGTGCATCATCTGCGCCTGCAGTTCCGGATCCTGGGTGAGCCCGGTGTCGATGTCTTTTGACTCTTTGTCTAAAACCTCACGGGCGGTGATGCTGTTGCCGCGAGCTTCGCTCGGATCCGATATCTTGAACATGCCTTCCATGAACTCCGTGACCCGGTTCGCACGGTCACGCTCGCGGGTGGTGCGGCGTAGTTGGAAGAATTGCATGCCCGCGAACCCGGCGAGCAACAGCACGACTCCGGCGACCACGGTGACGCCAACCGGATGACGGCGGATGTATTTCCGCGTGCGATACGTGGCGCTGGCGGGACGGGCCAACACCGGCTCATGAGAAAGATATCTGCCGATGTCCGCCGACAACTCGGAGGCCGTGGCGTACCGGCGGCCCGGGTCTTTCTCGATCGCCTTCATCGTGATGGTGTCGAGGTCGCCGCGCAGTCGGCGTTGCAGTTCAGCGGGCTGCAAGCCGCGCTGGCTGCTTATCCATTCCGGAGTAGTCGCGGTCCCAGCCTTGTCCTCGCGAACTGCCGTTCCTTCTTCTCGCTGAATGGCAATGCTCTGGATGACAACGCTCGGCCTCTCCGGTTCCCCTTCGCAAACCAACCGCTCCATTTCCAGAAGAGACTGGCCTTCGGTTCGATACGGCCGGCGGCCGGTCAACAATTCAAACAGCAATATTCCTAGCGAGTACACATCGGCCGCAGTCGTGATGGCCTGCCCGCGAATCTGCTCCGGACTCGCGTATTCCGGCGTCATGGGACGCCAGTTGGTCCGCGTGACCAGCGGAGTCTGAAAGAACTCAGGGTTCAGCAACTTGGCGATGCCAAAGTCCAGCAGTCGCGGCACCCCGCCTTTTGCGATCAAAATGTTTCCCGGCTTCAGGTCACGATGAATCACCAGATTTTCATGCGCATACTGCACCGCAGAACAGACTTGGCGAAACAGCCGCAGACGGTCGTCGATGGAGAGCGTGTGAAGATCGCAATACTGATCGATAGGCAGACCTTCGACATACTCCATCACCAGATACGGGGAGCCATCTTCCGTGCTGCCCCCGTCGAGGAGTTTCACAATGTTGGAATGGTCCAATGCGGCGAGGGTCTGCCGCTCGTTGCGAAAACGGTGAAGAATCTGTTCGGTGTCGATTCCCGGTTTGACCATCTTGATCGCAACTTGCTTGCGATAGCTTTGGTCGTCGCGTTCGCCCAGATAAACCACCGCCATGCCGCCCCGCCCAATCTCGCGGAGAATGCGGTAAGCCCCGATCTTTTTCCCCGCGATCGCGCGCGACTGCTCCGACAGCAAGTCGGCGGCGGGACAATCCTCAAGAAAGCTGTCGGCGCCATCAAAGCTCGCGAGCAGCGATTCGATTTCCGCGCGCAGGGAATCATCGCCGGCGCAGGCTTGGCGCAGGAAGTTGCTTCTCTCCCCGGGTTCTCGCTCCTGAGCCAAAGCGAACAGCTCTTTTACCTGCTCCCACTTTTCAGGCATGTTTCCGCTCGTCTTTGCGTAGCTCGCGCGCCAGCCACGCCTTGGCCAGGTTCCAGTTGCGCTTCACCGTGGTGCGGGAGACTCCCAGCACTGCGGCCGCCTCGTCAATGCTCAGGCCGCCGAAAAAACGCACCTCCACAAGTTGGGCCTGCTGCGGATCGAATTCCGCCAGGCGGGTAAGAGCTTCATCCAGTGCAACCACATCCGCGGGTTTCCCTTTGGAAACTCCTGCCGCTTCTTCCAGAAAGACTTTTTCAAAACCGTGGCCGCGTTTTTGCGCATCATGCCCGCGGCTGTAGTCGACCAGAATCCGCCGCATCAACTGTGCCGCGACGCCCAGGAACTGCTCCCGGTTTTTCCAGCGAACTTCTCTCTGATCCGACAGCCGAAGATAGGCCTCATGCACCAGCGCAGTAGTCTGCAGTGTGTGGTCGCTGCGCTCCCGCCGCAAATAACCAGACGCCAAACGCCGCAGCTCCGAGTACAGCAGCACGACCAGCTCGGCCGCTGCCTTGTCATGGCCGACACCGAATTCGCCGAGCAGGGTGCCAACGTCTGGTGGCGCATCCATAAGAACCTCGTACGCGATGACCGGAACCACCCGGAACTGAATGGACACCGCAGCGCAACGCTGGGCGTTCCGAGTAAGAACTCAAAGTAAGAAAAGTAAGAAAAAGCCGAACAAGAAAAATCCGAACACGAGGGAGGGGCCGGTACAAATTCGCGTCTCAAACTCACCCTGAAATCGCGATCTTTGTGGCAACGGAGTATATACCCATTCGAACGCGAAACCAACGCAGTTTACCCTCTTGTTTTCTTATGCTTGGAACTTTGTGGCGCCGAAACCCGGAACCGCCCGCCGGCCTGCACTGAACTAAAATCGGCGTTTTTTCGTGCTTTTCTTCGCATTCGCACGCTGAAAAAGCACAAATTCATGCGAAATCGCCCCTGTGGGAGTGTGTTTGTCCCTCAAGTTGGCGATTTCGCGGCAGCGACTCCACACGGCAAACACCTGAAAACATTACATTAAGGTACTGGTATGACCTCGTCATAATTTTCGGCTTGCCTTGCCCGCAGAAAGAGCCAATAATTTGCATTTGGCGCCCTCCCACTACTACTTTAGCAAGTAGCGCTCTTCCCCTTTTTCTCGTTAAGCCTAAGAAAAGGATACGCATGCGGGATGTTCGTCCTGTTTCTGACCAGATTTCGGCGCAAAGCACCACCTCCCCCCATTCCCCCGCTTTGGCCTGTAATGGGCGGGAGGTTAGTTATGGGGGGCTTGTTTGCAGGGCGGATCGGTTTGCGGGGCATCTGATGCGGGTTGGCGTTGCGGCGGGCGACACCGTGGCTGTCTGCATGGAACGGTCGTTCGACTGGATTGTTGCTGCGCTCGGCATTATGCGGGCTGGCGCTGCTTATGTGCCGCTCGATTCCGCGTGGCCAGATGAGCGTTTGCGCTACGCGGTGAACGACTCGGGCGCGACTGCTCTGGTGGCTCGGGCTGCGCTTCTGGATCGACTGCACGTGAAGGCGCGGGGCATCGATCCTTGCCGTGATGCCGCGGCGATCGCTGCCGCTCCTAATGTAGTGCCGGGCCCAGTTCAGCCGGAAAGTCTTGCCTATGTGATCTACACCTCGGGGTCGACCGGAGTTCCCAAGGGAGTGGAGATTACGCACGCCAATCTTTCTCATCTCATTCGCTGGCATCGAGATGCTTTCGGCGTGACGCGGCAAGATCGCGCGAGTCATCTTGCGGGTCTTGGATTCGACGCGGCGGTGTGGGAACTTTGGCCGAATCTTGCCGCGGGGTCGACCGTGTGCCTCGCCGATGACGCCGTGCGATCATCGCCGGAGTTAATGATGCAGTGGATGATTCGCGAGCGGGTGACGATCGCCTACGTTCCGACTGTCCACGCCGCGGCCATGATGGCGATGGAATGGCCGGCCACGACAGCATTGCGTCTTCTGCTCACCGGTGGGGATGTGCTGTCGCACTCGCCAACCCGTCAGCTTCCCTTCGACGTGGTAAACAACTATGGCCCCACGGAGTGCACGGTGGTTGCCACATCCTCTGCGCTCAAACCCGGGCCCCGCGGCGCGCCACCCATTGGCCGTCCCATAGCAGGCGCCAGCGTCTATCTGCTGAACGAACACGGTGACCGGGTTCCTGATGGCAGCGTCGGCGAGATTTATATCGGCGGCAGCGGTGTGGGACGTGGATACCGCAATCTGCCTGAGCTTACCGGGCGAAGTTTTCTTCCCGATCCTTTCGCAGCGGCACCAGGGGGCCGCATGTATCGCACGGGCGATCGCGGCGTTCGAAGGGCGGACGGAGAGATCGACTTTCGCGGGCGCCTCGACCGGCAGACGAAAATCCGCGGCCAACGCGTAGAGCTGGATGAGATCGCCAGCGTTCTCACTCTGCACCCGAGCATCGATTTCGCCACGGCGATCACGAATACATCGGATGCGGGGGAGAACGAGCTTGTGGCCTACGTTCTCCCTAAAGAGAACACGTGCATTCCCAGCGTGCAAGAGCTCCAGACGCATTTGCTCGGCAGGTTGCCGGACTACATGGTTCCAGCCGTCTTTGTGCGACTGCATGCAGTCCCGTTGTCGACGAACGGGAAACTCGATCTGACGATGCTTGCGCCGCCGACGCACGCGAATCTGCTGGAAAGAAGGGCTGCTGAGGCGTCCCCGACACCGATCGAAGCCGAGCTACTCACCATAGCGCGACAGCTTCTCAAGAACGATGCACTTCGGGCAGAAGACAATTTTTTTCTGGCGGGAGGGCATTCCCTCCTGGGCATGCAATTGCTGATGCGCTTGCGAGATGCATTCGGCGTAGACCTGGCACTGCGACAGCTTTTTGAAGCGCCCACGGTTGAGCGGCTGGCGCTGTTGGTGGAGACAATGATCAGGCAACTGCGCCTGTCTGTGATTTGGGCGGACCTGCTGGGACGGAAGAATGTGGGACTTGATGACAACTTCTTTCACCTGGGCGGCAACCCGGAGTTGGTGGCGCTTCTACAGCAGCGCATTTTCGCGGAGTTCGGCCGGGACATCCCGATCGCCGAGCTTGTTCAAAGTCCTACAGTTCGTCAGCAGGCGCTGCTCACGCTGAGAGTGGTGAAAGTTAAGCCGGTGCAATCCAGAGTCCTTGCCCCGCGGTCGAATGGAAATTGCAACAGAATTTTCTGGGTGCACTACCTAAGCTGGAGCCTGGCAAAGGTGATGAGAGACGAGCACCCATTCCTTTTTGTCGTACTTGGCGCCGAGGATTTCGCGTCGCTGGGCGAAACGCCCACTCTGCAGACCATTGCCGCGTGCCTGCTGCGCAAGATTCTGGCGACGCAACCTGAAGGCCCTTATACTCTTGGTGGATTCTGCGCCGGTGGCGTGCTCGCCTACGAAATCGCGTCTCAACTACAGGCCGCTGGACACGAGGTCTCGCTCCTTGTGCTGTTGGACGCACCAAACCTTGCATACCAGGAGTCACACGGCTCTTTCACAAGTAAGTGGAGGTACCCAGGTTACGCTCTGAAAAGAGTTGCGCGGCTGGGCCCGCGGATGAGCTTTGCCTACTTTCGTGAGCATCTGTTCAAGCGTGCCGAACCTGCATCGACACCCGCGAGATCAGAGATAGCCGTGGCTCAGAAGATGGTAAGGACCGCGGTTCGTGTGTATGAGCCGAAGGAGTACGAAGGAAAGGTGCTTCTGCTCCTGGCTTCTGATCGCGCTCCTCATCTGAACCTCGCTCCCGGATGGGAGTCAGTCGTCGCTCCTCACAACTTGCATATACAGTACCTGGATGGGCATCGCCACGACTTACTAAAAGTGCCAAAGGTGCGTAATGTAGTGGACGCCATTGTTTCTCGCCTCGAATCCACGACTGACGAATAAGACCTAATCTTAATGGCCAGATCGACGCCACTTACTCAATGAGTCACGAAGCGGCAGCAGCGAACGACGAGAATCTAAGTCTTCTGCGGCTACTCAACCCAGAGGTGTTAGCTGATCCGCATGCGCTGTACCGTAACTTACGCGAACATAGTCCCGTCCACTGGGACCCGTATATGCATGCCTGGGTAGTAACCAGCTACGCAGAGGCGGTAACAGTGCTGAAGGATTTTTCGGCGGACCGCACGCCTCCGCTGGCTTACCTGGATCAGCTAGGACTGTCTTTAATGAAGCCGTTTGCTGAAGTCATGCTGCAGCAGATGATGTTTATGGATGGCGCCATGCACGCCCGTCTGCGGGGCATTTGTGCGGCAGCGTTTACGCCGCGCAGGGTAGAGGAGTTGCGCGCGGAAATCGAGTGCATCGCGGACGAACTGATTGACAACGTCATCGAAGCCGGACGCATGGATATGATCGCTGACTTTGCCAACCGTTTACCCGCGATCGTTACGGCAAAGCTGCTGGGTGTGCCTGTGGAAGATCACGAACAGCTCCATGCCTGGGTGATCGATCTGGCGGAAGTGCTGGGGAATTTTCAACACCATCCTGATCGCGTGGCAGAGATCGTGCGGAGCCTGGGAGATCTAAAAAACTACGTTGCCGCAAGAATGGAAGAGCAGCGCGGGCACCCAACCAGCGGCCTGATTTACTCGCTGATGACGGCGGAAGTTGATGGACACCGGCTCTCGGATGACGAAGTAATTGCCAATACCATCATCACGTTGATCGGTGGACACGAGACCACGACGAACCTGATCGCGAGTGGATTTCTGACGCTGCTTCGCGACCCCGATAATTTCCAACAGCTGCGTGATCATCCCGAGATCATTGGCTCCGCAGTTGAGGAACTTCTCCGCTTCGAATCGCCAGTGCAGCACACCGCGCGAATTGCACCCGCCGACATGCAGCTTGGCGGAAAAACCATCCGAAAGGATTCGAGGGTAGTGACGGTGCTCGCTGCCGCGAACCGCGATCCAAAGCGATTTTCGGGCCCGGACCGTTTGGATTTGCTTCGTCCTGACAATCGGCATCTGGCGTTTGGCTGGGCGGCGCATTTCTGTTTCGGCGCGCCTTTGGCGCGGATCGAGGGCCAAATCGCGTTCAATAAACTTCTGCGGCGGCTTTCGAGGCCCGCTTCGGTGGACAAAACACTAGATTGGCGCGAGAACGCTGGCCTGCGCGGCTTGACCGCGTTGCACATCAGTTTCGATTCCGGACCTCGGGCGACGAAAGCTTAGTTATCATCTGCCGGGTGCCGCGTAGGTTGAAGATTACGCCAGCACGTTTGGCGTGTACACATTCGAGGGCGCGTGCGTCGGATCGATGGATTTGCCTCAAAGAGAAGTTAGGAGTACAACGGTCACTCATTGAGAAATTTCTCGCTTCGCAGGTGTTGTAGTGTTCGAGTACAATCCGGGCTCAGATGGAGGTGCAGGATGAAATGTCTTCTTCGAGAACTATGGCGCGAGGAGCAGGGTCAAGATATTGCCGAGTATGCGGTAATGCTAGCCGTTATCCTGGTCCTGGTGGTTGGAACGATCCGCCTGATCGGAAGCAACGCGAACAACGTATTTTCGAACGCAGCCAGCTCGATTCAATGATCCGAATTTCAACGATCTGCATGCGTGATCTGAATGCATTAATGAACCGAATTTACTTCGCCTCGCGCTTGTAGTCGACGCGCAGTGCAAGAATCTCGAAGGGACGGATGGGGACGGTCAACTGGTTGCCGGTGATCGTCAGCGGCGATCCCTGCGGCTGTTCGAGAAGGTTGGTGAGAACCGCGCCGGTGGCTCCCTCCGGCACTGTAAACGTCACGCTGCTGGCCTTGCCCGCCCACTCATACGCGTGAAAGATGAGACTATCGCTGTCCTCCGCCTTCTTCATCGCCGTCAGCACGACGTTCTGCGGTTGAACGAACGCGAAGGAGTGCTCCTGCGGTAGCGTACCGGCGTGCGCGGCGAGCTGCATGGCCTGTAACTTATAGTTATACTCATAGCCGTGCCGGACGGTGAGGGCCTGCTTCCAGTCGCCCGCGTGGGGATAGAGCGCGTAGGAGAAGTGATGGTGCCCGCGGTCGGCTTCCGGATCGGGCCAGACCGGCGAACGCAACAAAGTAAGACGCAGCACATTGCCCTGATCGTCGTAGCCGAACTTGGACTCGTTGATCAGGCTGAAACCATGCTGCCCATCGCCAAGATCTGCCCAGCGTTGCGCGGGAACCTCGAACTGCGCCTGCTCCCAACTGTTGTTCCGCGTGGTGGCGCGTTCAATGCTGCCGAAAGGAATCTCATAGGTGGCGTGGTTGCTGGTTGCGGCCAGCGGGAACGCGGCTTTCAGCAGAACGTGAGTCTCGTGCCAGTCGATGTCGTTCACCACATCGACTTGATCGGCTCCGGCATAGAGCGTGATGTCCTGCACGAATTTTGAGCTTTGCCAGTTGCGCGTCACGCGAATCACGGCGCGCAGCGGACCCTTTTCGATCCACTCCACCGAATCTGCCATGTCGATCGGCGTCATGTGATCCAGCGTGCCCGGATCGATGTTCCACGCATCGTAATCTTTGGGAGTGTCTTTGAAAGTTTGCAGTTGATTGCCGCAGGCGCCGCTGGCCAGCGTCTCGAAGTTGGAGCGCTTGTCGAACAGGCTGGTGATGCAACCTGTCTTCGAATTTACCGTGACTCGGAGGTTCGCATTCTCCATGGTCAATCCGCTGTCTTTTTTATCTTGATCACTGCGTTTTGAATCGGTGACTTTCAGATCGCTGGCCATCGGCTTCGCGCCGTAAACAACATGAAGAATGGTATAGCCCATCGAAGGTGTGTCTTTAACGTTCACCAGCAGGCGATACGTGTTGGTCGCGTGGTCGCTGGCAATAATCTCCGAGGGCAGGACGCGGCCCTGCGGATCGACGACCGACAACGAACCCGGAATCGCGGAAGGCATCTGAACTTCTACCGTCGCGAGGCCGGAGCGCTGCCATGCCAGAGGATTGAACACGAACACAGGAATCCCGCCCCCGGCGGACGTGTCGACGCGCGCTGCAAGCAGATTCAGCGCGCTGCTGGTGATTTCATTCGTGGACCATCGCACCTGGTCATAGTCGCGCTGCGCATCTTTGTAGATGATGCCGATGCCCGAACCCGCACCCAGGTCGTGAAAATCGTTGAAGGTGATCTTCTTCCATGCCTCGGTCAATGCGCCGGCGGGGTAGGGCTTTCCATCCAGCCACGCGAGCGAGGCATATTTCTCGGCATTCAATGCCCACATGGAACTCTGGCGCATGTTGCGTTTTTGATTGGCCTGCGTGGTCATCACGCCGCGGTGGTATTCGAAATAGAGTTCGCTCTTCCACGTGGGAATGCTGATTTTTCCGGCGGCCGGCGCAGGCGGTTCGGTATAGCCCTTAGCTATCGAGGTGTAATCCCACTCCGGAGAGCGGCTATCCACCTTGCCGGCAATATCGCGAAAGTAGGCGGCGGCTGTCCCGAAGTGCATGGGGGGAACGATTTTGTCCGGCTGCATCCAGTGCACACCCTCATCCAGAATGGCGCGCGTGGGCCCACCACCGTGATCGCCCACTCCGTAGAGGTCCATCATCTCGGTCATTCCCGGCGCTCGCTTGCGCGCAGTTACGAGATCGTCCGCCAAGCGCACAGGATTCAGATCGGTGTGGACATAATCATGGGGAAAGTAAGTAAGGACTTTGCTGCCGTCCGGCGATTCCCACCAGAACAGCTTGAAAGGGAACTGGTTCGTGTCATTCCAGGCCATCTTCTGGGTGACGAAGTAATCTACGCCGGACTTCTTGTATATCTGCGGTAGCTGCCAGTTATAGCCGAATGAGTCCGGGTTCCAGCCAATGTGGACGTCCACGCCGTACTCCTTCAGGAACCAGCGCTTCCCAATCAGCAACGAACGCGCCGTGGACTCACCATCCGGAATATTCAGGTCGGGCTCAACCCACATGCCGCCGACAATCTCCCAGCGGCCCTCTTTGATTCGCCGCTTGATCTCCGCATTCATCTGCGGATATTTTTCGGCCATCCATTCGTTGTAGGCGGCAGCCGACTGTGTGTAGGTATAGTCGGGATACTCGTTCATCAATTGCAGGGCAGTGCCGAAGGTTCGCTTGACCACGTCGACGGTCTCGGTCCACGGCCAGAGCCACGCAGCATCGATGTGCGCGTTGCCCGTCAGGTGCATGGTGGCCTGCTGAAGCGTGGGACGTAGTGCTTCGAGTTGTTCCTGTGCGCGCCGCAGCGACGCGTCAAAGGCGCGCTGGTCCGCTGCATCGAGAGCCTTCAGGTCAACTGCGCCAATCGCCTTTTCGAGCACAGTAGTGTCCGCGGACATATTTGTTGACAGAGTCGGAACCAAAATCGTGGCGGTGAGAAACTCGATTCGCAAGTCGGCGGGATTGGGACGGCTCTCGGAAAACTCGATTTTCTGCTCCGTCCCGTTGAAAACTTTCTTGTCGACCGTGGGCAGCAACTTGACAGCGACCAGCACTTTTTCTCCGGGGGTTGCATGATCGAAAAGAACGATGGGCTCAAGATCGTCGCCCATAGCCACACGGCGGCCATTCAAATAGAAGATTTCTGGCATGGGCCCGTTGGCATCGGCGTGAAAGCTGAACCATATCCTGGCGCCGGTAAGGTCGTATCCGTTCAGCGTAGGTGGCACGGTGATGGAGCGGCGATACCACACCGCGTCTGTCCCGGCCTCAGCCTTGGCGTGGACGATGGGCCAACTCGAGTCATCCAGATCGAGAGCTTCCCCATGGGCAAGATCGCCGGTATGTGTTTTCCATCCGTCCGCTGGCAGGACATTCAAAGTCGACAGTCGCTGAATTACCGCCTGGGACGAACTGGAGAGCTTGCTCGCAATACGGGCAGCCTCCTCCGGGGATTGCGCCTGGGCGAGGACTGCGCACAAAGAAAATAAGAAAGCGACGGCTGCCACAGAAAGTTCGCACCCGGCAACGCGCCGCCAGGCCAATACGCTCCATCGTGGTCTCATTGCGAATCCTCTTCTTGCCGCGAGCTACGAGCATTTGACGGAGAACTATGGCAACGCATCTCCGCGTCACAGGCTTCACTGCACGGGGTTGCCGTCCGCATCGATCTTGTGGACTTCGCCCAGGTTCAGTTCGCGAATGCCGGCCTCCACCTTGCTCATGTCGCCAACCACCACCCACACCAGATGATTTGGCAAAATATATTTCTTCGCGATCTCGTTGGCACCGTCGGGTGTAAGTGCCAGCGCTTTCTGAGTGAAGGTGTTGTAGTAGTCCTCCGGCAAGCCGTATTCCAAAATGGTGCTATACGCGCCGCCGAGTTGCTGCACCGTCTCAAAGTTGCCAGGCAGTCCGAGCGTGGAATTCGTTTGCTCGTCCTTGAGTTCTTCCGCAGTAATGGGCTTAGCACCCACGATGGCGTTGTACTCTTTAACCAATTCCACCATCGACTCTTTCGTCTTGTCGGTCTGCACCGCCGAGACGCTTATATAAGGACGCTGGCCTCGGGCCGCCGGCAATACCGAGCGCACACCGTAAGACCAATGCTTGTCCTCGCGCAGATTCATGTTGATGCGCGAGCTGAATTTTCCGCCGAAGATGTTATTCACAAGTTGAAGAGCGAGGGCATCCGGATCGTTCTGCGGAGGCGCCAGTTGCGCTCCGAAAATTACGCTCTGTCCCGATCCCGGCCGGTCGATCAGATAGACCACGTCCTTCTCCGGCTCCGCCACTTGCGGCACCGTCCGCTGCGGCACCTCGCCCGATTTCCAGGAAGCCAACAAGCTCTCCAGCTTGGGTTTGATTTCCGCCAGCGTGGTGTCACCCACCACCAGCAGCGTGGCGTTGTCGGGCTTGAACCAGGTGTCGTGGAACTTGGCCAGGTCGTCGCGCGTCATCTTGCTCACGCTGGCCTCGGTGCCGGTCCCGGTGAAAGGCACCGCATACGGATGCCCCTTGCCATAAAGCAGTGTCGGGACTACACGCAGCGCCATCGCTTGCGGCGTCACTTTCTCTCGCTGGATGCCCGCGATGATTTCCTTTTGCAGGCGCAGGAACTCTTTCTGCGGAAATGCCGGATGCAAAATCAAATCTGCATAAATATCCAGCGACTTGTCCATCGTGCTCTTCAGCGTGTTGAGGCTCACCAGCGACCAGTCGAGATTGGCGCCGGCATTGAAGTTTGCGCTGAGGGATTCCAGTTCTTCTCCAATCTTCAGCGAATCACGCGTCGGCGTGCCTTCTTCCAGCATGCGTTGCTCGAAGTTGGCCGTGCCGGTTGCGCCCGCCGGATCGGCAGAATATCCGCCGTTCACCATTAACGTGAAATTCACCACGGGCGCCGTGTGGCGCTCCGCCAGCACAATCTTCAGCCCGTTGCTGAGCGTGGATTTCTGCAGCCCAGGCAGGTTGAGCGACATGGGGGCGCCGGGCGCGGGCTCTTTCGACCGGTCGAGTTTCGCCTCAGTCTTGAAGCTGGTGGGATAAGGATGCACCTCCAGAACATAGTCGCCATCACTAAGCCAGTAATCGGCGGCCTTCTTCACTGCGGCCGGAGTGGCCGCCTTCACGCCTTTCAGATAATCCTTGTAACAATCGGGATTGCCGGTGTAACTCTGGCAGCGCGCCAGCAGATCACTCTTGCCGCCGAAGCCGCCGATGCGTTCCACGATGCGCGCGTAGTTCCCCAGGATCTGCGTCTTTGCCAATTGCAACTCCGCCGGGGTGGGCCCGTTCTTGAGAAAATTCTGCAATTCCTCATCCGCGGCCTTTTCAACTTTACTCAGGTCTCCTCCTGGAGTCGCGGTGAGCGTGATATAGAACTGCCCGCCGATCTCATTCGTTGGGTTCGACGCGGTCGCGCTCGTCGCAATCTGGTCTTTGTAGACGAGTCGCTTGTAAAACCGCGATGTCTTGCCCTGTCCCAGTATCCCTGCCGCTAAATCCAGCAGCGATTCTTCTGGCGATCCAAATTCCGGCACGTTCCATATTCGATACAGCCGAGCTTGCGGGACACGGTCCTGCACCCAACCGCGGTGCGTTCCACTGCGCTTCGCCACCCACACTTCCTGTTTGGCGATGGGCGGGCCGGCAGGAATCTCGCCATAATATTTTTCAACCTTCTCGCGCGCCACGTCCGGCGTGACGTCGCCGGCAATCACCACCGTCACGTTGTTCGGTCCGTAATAAGTTTTGAACCACTCCTGCACGTCGCTTAGCGAGGCCGCGTCAAGATCCTTCATGGAACCGATCACCGTCCACGAGTAAGGATGGCCCACCGGATACGTGTTCTCGACAATAAGTTGTTCCGTAACGCCGTAGGGCTGGTTCTCTCCCTGGCGCTTTTCGTTTTGCACCACGCCGCGTTGCAGGTCGAGCTTCTTCTGGTCGAGCACGCCGAGCAGGTGTCCCATGCGGTCGCTTTCCGCGAACAAGGCGTAATCCAGCATGGATGTCGGCACGTTCTCAAAATAATTCGTGCGGTCATTGTTGGTGGTGCCGTTCAGGTTCGTGGCCCCAACTTTCTCCATCGCGTTGATGTAAGTATGGTTGAAGTCGTCACTGCCGCTGAACATCAGATGTTCGAAAAGATGGGCAAACCCGGTCTTGCCCGGCTTTTCATTCTTCGAGCCCACGTGGTACCAGGTGTTCACGGCCACGATCGGAGCCTTGTGGTCTTCATGCACCAGCACGGTCAGCCCATTGTCGAGCACAAACTTGGTGTATCGAATATCTGGAATCGGAATGTCCACGCTTGCGGGGGTGGCAGTGAGCGCTTTGTGAGTCGTGCTCGGCTGCGCCTGCGCCGCCGCGGAGATCGGATCGCCGATCGCTAATGCGACTCCGAACGCGACGCCCAACACGACCGCAAGCAGTTTCGTCACAGACGCAGATGATAATGCCGGTTTGTTTCTCAAGATTGCCTCCACGCAATAAAGATTAAAGCCCGCGCAGTGCCGCACAACACTCTACACAATGAGCACGCACGTCGTCACGCGCCTGATTTGGGTGGCGCAGCGCTTCCCGCGCTGCGATAAATGTATGGTTAGGATCGCCGCTTTAGCGGCTGAGGTAAAACTCTCCGGAGGATGCCCGTCCTACTCACTCGTGTAATTGATTTCCATCCGCCGCACTTGAAAGCCGGATACATACAAGACCAGCAGCGACACTACCACGATGCCCATAATCGCAACCGGCATCGAAACCGGATCAGGATTGGAGACCAGCAGCGACAGGACCGCGGGCATGCCAGGAGGGCTGGGGATATCAACGGGGCAGAGCGATTTCAGGTAATAAATGACGCTGAACTTCTTGAGCAACGCCGGCAGAAACGGATTCGCCGTCTCCCAGACCAGAATGGCCGCAGCCGGCAGAATCGGATTTTTGAACAGCATTCCAGCCGCCAGAAAAAAAGCTCCGTAACCGAGGCATGCCAGCGCCGTAACCCCGAGATACGCCGCCGCGTGTGCCAGACCGTGATTTTGATAAAGGTAAAGGTCCCGCACATTCGGGCTGAACTGCCCCGCGAAGACGGCGAGCTGCACCAACTCGCTGGTCATGAAAATAACGCAGGTCGCCAGCAGTCCGGCCAGGAATTTTCCCACCATCAGCACATCGCGGCGGACGGGCGCGAGAAAATAAAAATGCAGGCTCTTGTCCAGGATTTCGCCGCGGAACAGGTTCATGAAGATTCCCAGGCAGCCGAAAAAAATCGCAAGCCGCAAATAGAAAAACTGGAACACCCCGGCGAACACCACGGCGTCCTCGGGAAGGTTGTACCCCTGCTGAACATTGATGCCGGTAACTGTTCCATCCGCAAGGCTGACCTGCAGAGTGTTCACGCCATCGGAATACGTGTAGTTCTCGTGCGGAATCTCCGCAAATGAAGGCCCGGCGGCGGTCACCAGCGTACCTTGGCCTTGCCTGGTCAGAGTGGCCGCCAAAACAATAACATTGTGATTGTCGGGCAGCGTAAGGCTCTGCACAGTCTTGGCGCGGTTGAGAGCAAAGGTGTAGCCGTACAAGTACGATTCCTGTTTATCCTGTGCGCCATCGCGCGAATCGCGATAGGGCATCACCACAGCCAGAGATTCTCCCGGTTGCTCCCCGGGATTCGGAACACAGCCGCACCAGTCGCTGAAGTTTTGCGTGAACATGCTGGTTGAGCCGTCGGTATAAGTTACAGTGATGGCCTGGCCCAACACCGGCCCGTAAACTCCAGCGGCCAGCAACTGCAATGTCGCGAACTGGCCTGCGGGCAGGCTAATCGGTTTGCCGTCGCCGTGAACCGCGTCGGGTTGATTCACTGGACCAAAGTTGAACTGAATGCCATTCAGTATCCGGCTCCCAGTCAGCAGGTTCGACGAATACGCGTAACCTTCGCCGTCCAGACCGTTGCTCGTGAAACTTGTCCCGTCGGTATAGATGCTGTTCCGGTTGTATGCAGAAGCCAGGTCGACCGGCGTGCCGGCGCCGCCCGTGCCGCTCACGGCGCTCGTGACCCGAATTAACTTTCGCTGGCTCCAATGAAAACGCTGCGGCGGCTTTCCTAGCAGAGCGACTACCTCCGCGTTCGTCATGCCCGTTTTCACCGCGAGCAGATCCTGATAACTCAGTTTTTTCTCGCCTTGGCGCGCGATTTCGAGAGTCCGCCCTCGCTCGTGGGAAACGATGACGGCATGTCCAACGAACAGCAGAATCGGCAGCAGCGCAAGAATGTAAATCCACAGCCCGCGCCGTGCAAAAAATGTCTTCCTCATTTCCAGGCGGATGACGGCCTTGATCTGTGCCCACCACAGCTGAGTCATCGCGGGCTCGCTCATCGCGTCACCTCGTCGTTGCCAATCAAATATTCGTAAACCGAATTCACGTCGTCGTCGGCGGGCGCAACCGATTCAATTTCAATCCCGTTCAGCGCAATGTGATTCAACATCAGATAGAACCGGTCCGCATCCTTGGTCTTGATCAACAGGCCGCGCTCGTCATTGTGGATGCGCACTTCCATGGTCTGCTCCGACTCCATCATCTTCGACGCAAGATCTCGCGGATGATTGCAGCGAATCAGAATTTGCGCCGGATGCTCGCGAATTTCATTGCGCACTCCCTGGATTTGCCCCTCAGCCACAACGTACCCGTTGCTCAGCAGAATCACCTGGTCGGAAATCGCATCCACTTCATGAAGAATGTGGCTCGAAATAATCACGTAACACCCGTCCACCGCCGCCGCGCGAAACAGCGCAATCATCTCAGCACGTGCCAGCGGATCGAGCCCATTCAACGGCTCATCGAGCACCAGCACCCGCGGGTTGTGGCACAACGCCTGCGCCAGCCGGATGCGCTGCCGCATCCCCTTGCTGTAACCGCCAACGTTGCGCGCCGCCGCATCCCGAAGATTCACGCGATCAATGGCGCTCCAGGCCAGTTGCGTCGCGGTTTGCGAGTCGTTGCCTGCCAGGCGAAGATAGGAATAAACAAACTGAAATCCCGTGAGTCCCTTGGGAAACGCATCGAACTGCGTGCTGTACCCAAGAATTCTGAAAAGCTTCTCCGGTTCGTCCGGGCGGAGTCCCAGGACCTGGATTCGTCCGCGCGTGGGACGCACCAGCCCCGTCATCAAATTCATCAACGTAGTTTTTCCCGAACCGTTGGGGCCGACCAGGCTGGTCACACCCGGCGGAATCGAGAGATTGACTCGGTTCACGCCGAGAATCTCCCCGTAAAACTTCGAGACATCCTCGAAAATGATGCGATCGTTCATTAGTTAGAACTCACCGTTAAAGCTCACTGTCAAAGCTCAATCGACGACTTCGTAGGCTTGCACTTTTCGAACCAGCAGTGCGAGGCACGCTCCACAATAGGTGAGCAATGCGATCCACGCCGCCCCGGACGAAATAGCGCGGTCGCTGTCGATGCGAAATAGCGAAGTCCAGACCGTGGAAACCAGATAGAACAGATTGAGGAAGTGACCCGACTGCGTGCGCATCACGGCATTGATGGCTTGCGCGAAGCCGGCTCCAAAAAATAAAACCGCGAGCAGCAGGGCCCCGGCAACAATTCTCCACCGCACCCACGCCGACAGAGCCATGGCGAGCAGAGACAGCATCGCGATCCAGATCCAGGAAGAAAGCAGCAGACTGCCCGCGATCCAAAGATGATTCCACGTCCATGCCGCACCCGCCTGGCTCGCTTGCACTGCGAATAAAATCAGCCCGGGAATCCACGTAATCTGCGAAAGCAAGATGGCCAGAACGGACGCCTTGCCGACCACGTATTCAGCGCGCGAGAACGGGCGGCAGAAATAAAGAGGCAGCGCTCCGTTGGCCATGTCTGGCGAAATCAGCCCCGGACCCGTGAACGCAGTCAACACAAATGCCAGCACACCCTGCACAGTCATGAAATAGAAAAAGAATTCGTTGTCGATCTTGACGAACGGACCACTGCCAAGACTCTCAGGAAGAGTAAGACTGTGCGACAGGTAGATGATAAGCAGGCATGCCAGCGGATAGAAAAAGCACAACACGAAGAGAGCAGTCTGCAGCTTCGAGCGAAACAGGCTCCTCCTCGAATAGCGAAACAGCACCAGAAAGCGCGACCATGCCGGCGTGAGCGCGCCCGCGTACGAAGTGTAAGTGCGTCTATAAACGGCCAAGGCGGTTCTCCAGAGTGCTCGACAAAGCTGTTGGCAAAGGGCTCGACGTCAGAGCCCGCATGCCAACTTCATAATCAATTTGCGTTCCAACCTTCGAGCTTATTTTGTACGCCTTCGCAAACCGGACGCGCAGCAGCCAGAAGACCAGCAAGATGAGCGGCAGAAAACTCAAAAAGACAAGCGCGCCCGTCCTCTGCAACAAGGCGGGGAATATCTGTTGCCGCGCCAGAAATATCGACGCCGCGGCGATGAACAGCGCGAAGCACATGCGCCAAAGATGGCGGGCCAAACGTTGCGTGCCAGCAATGCCGCCGCGCACCAGCATGCGGACGTCTCCAATAAAAGCCAGTGCCGCCACGGAACCGAAAATAAAGTACGGCCACGGAGGATAGTCATACTTCATCCCCGTCGGACTCATCGCCGCTTCGAATCCAAATGTCAGCTCGGCCGCGGCGACTCCCACGACAACCAGAAGCGCGCCCCAGTCGAAAATGCCGGGAGCTCCGCCCCGGCGCCGGGCGGTCATCCAGGCCGTGGCCACCAGATAGAACGTCAAAGCGCCGCCTAGAATGTTGCCGGGTTGATGCTTCACCGTCGCCAGGTAGGTCCCGCTGGAGGACAGGCAGAGCATCGACACCACAAACACGCTTCCCGCGAGTGCATGTCTGCGCGAACCTTTGAGCAGAAACACCGCGACAAATCCCGACAGCATTCCCACCGTGCCGGACACAATGTGAAGAAGCAACAGAGGCGGGTGCGACATATCAACTCTCCATCGCTTTCAGAAAAATGTCTTCCAGCGTATCGCGTCGGAAGTTGAGCCGGCGAATCCGCACATCGCGTTCCGCGGCGATGCGATAAATATCGCGCACCTCAATTCCGTCCGCGAGGATCATCTTCAGCCGGTTCGCGGTCACGGCGCACTCGCACCCCAGCTTCTCGATCGCTTCCGCAAAATCCCCGTTGGCGCCGTAAGTTTCAAGTTCCAGGAACCTTTTGTTCGCCTTGCGTTCTTCTTCCAGGTTCGAGTAATGCGCGATTCGGCCATGGTTCAAAATCAAAACTTCTTCGCAGGTGTCTTCCACATCGCGCAGCAGATGCGAGCACAGCACAATCTGCAGTTGCTTGCTGTCGCGAATGTCGCGGATCATGCGGATCATCCGCTGCCGCGCCGAGGGGTCTAGGCCGTTGGTCGGTTCGTCAAGGATCAGCAGCTTGGGTCCATGCGCGATCGCCTGCGCCAGCTTCGCCAGTTGCTTCATGCCCAGCGAATAAGTTCCCAGCTCGCGATAGCGCGCCTCCGCCAGACCAACGCAGAACAGCGCTTCATGCGCGCGCTCGAGCGCCGCTGCCGGAGGCAATCCGGAAAGCTCCGCCATCATCTGCACAAACGAAACCGCGCTCATCTTCGAGATCAGCGCGTCATTCTCGGGCATGTACCCGACCAGGCTGCGCACTTTCCTCGTCTCGGTGCGGATGTCATAACCGAGCACGCGAGCCGAACCGGAGCAAGGTTTGTAAAATCCCAGAAGTGTATTGATCAGAGTGGACTTGCCGGCTCCGTTCGGACCAAGCAGGCCAATGGCACGCCCGCGCAGAGAGCACACCAGGTTCTTCAAAATCTCGCGGCTGCCGAACCGCACCGACAAACCCTGCAGCTCAATGACCGGCGTTTGCGGAGCAGTAAAGGCTTGCTCAGTCGTGCCGTCTACTGCTCCGGTTTGGGTCGCCGTGCTCATGGAGTCACTAAGTCGAACTATTGGGTTGGATTAGGTACCGGGCTCGGATGGCTCATTCCGCCGCCAAGAAACATGTGCGGTGGGAACGCGCCACCCTGGCCCAGCGTCATCAGAGTACCCAGGTCAAAGCCCATGAAGCCAGTGTTGCTTGCCACCACAATCCGTTGCGGCTCGCCATACACATAAATCAGGCCCGGCGCAGTATTCTCCTGAAGCGTGGCAATAGACTTCTGCTGCTGCGCCGTGAGCGTTCCGACCGTTTTAATCTGATCCACCAGCGGGCCAATCACGGGCCCAATGTTGTGATAGAAGATCGCCGAGAAATTCGTGTAGCCGTCGCTCGGCAGCAGCGCCTGGAACGTCGGCGAATGGGTCAGCGTATTTCCAGACTGGCGGTCGCGAATAGCCTGCGAAAGTGTCGCGATATCCGGCCCAGCGATCAGATAACTGTCCTCGTAGGTGTAGTCAACTTCAAAGTTCGCCTGATTCGAATGACGAATGGTGTAGTAAGTCTGCGACCCGCTCTGCTGCTGCGTGAGTTGCAGTGAACCAGCGGACGACGCCGAAGCCGCTTCGCGATTGAAACTGGCAACCAGTTTGCCAATGGTCGCCTGCAAAGTTGCAGGATCATATACCTCGACAACCACCTTCCATCGCGGCGTCGGCAGCACCGGACCGTCGAACGCGACGGTTATCTCGCCGCCCAGCGGCGCGGTGATGTCATCGAGCACGCTCACGCCTGCCTTGGCTTCGAACTTCGCGAGATCCGCAGGAAAGCTCGAGTCGCCGCTGCCGATGATCTGGAACAATTCCTCCATGATGTTTCGCGGATTCTTCATCACCACGGAATTCACCATGCTCGCGTTGGGCGAAATAAACTCCAAAGCTCCCATCGACGCCGGTGCGGCCAGCCACGACGCTACTCCAGTCCGCTCGGAAGCGAACGTCAGCGCCGCGCGATTTTCCGTCTTGCCTCCAACTTCGCGGCGTTCCATCATCAGGTATCGCACGTCCCCTATCCCCGGCGGCAACTTATCGCCGCTATTATCCTGTACGTGCTGCGCCACAATTTGTTCCATGTCAGCGCAGAAGAGCCAGCCCGCGCCTTGCTGGTAGGAATGCGCCACCTGCTGGTACAGCGCCGACTGCGTGAAAGGATTTGCGCTAGCCTGCTGCATCCGCGTAGCCGCCCGCTGCAGTTCCGCAGGGTCCGGACTCGCAATCAGTACGTCGTTGTTCAAATAAACCAAAAACGCATGATTTGACGAGGATAGGTTCGACGACGACGCCAGAGCCGAAGGATCATGCACAATCTGCAGCGCAGATTGTGCGCCACCTGAATTGAACCGCTTGATCTCACCTTGCAGAAAACTCTCGAGCCCAGGCTGCTTAACCCTAGCCAGCACCACCGGAGAACTATACGTCGAGCCTTCTTTCGCCACCGTGAATACGATCTCGTCTCCCAGATAGCTGCTGAAAGTTTTCAACTCATCCACCACGTCGGCGAGCTTCGGGCCATTGCCGCGCTGCTGTTGCTTCCACCAATCTCGTAGTGCCGGACTCTGCTGCATACGCTCCTGAAACAGCTGGCTGGCCTCGCCCAGAGTGGCTGACAGATTCGGAATCGCGGCATAGACCACCGTGTGCTCCGGAACGTAAGGCAAAAGATCGGAACTGTAGCGCAACCCCGGCCCCGGAATCGCCTCAATCTGTTTTTGCAGAACGGAAAAATCTCCCAGCAGCGCGAGATACTTCGCGGAATTGCGGCTCCACGCAATCTCGTTTTGGATAGGAACCTTGGAAACATTGGAGTTGGAAGTCTGTTCTTCGCCGGCGGTCAGCTCGGCAGTCTGGTCGCCGTAGGCCACTCGAACCACGCCTTCCACCACTGCAACGCGCGAACCCTTGATTCCATGGTTGACGGAGAAGATCGTGCCCTTCACCGAAACCAGGCAATCGTCAGTCGCAACATAAAGGCGCCCGTTGCGCTGCTTCGCAGCCTGCACCATAATGCGCCCACCATCCAGGTGAATCGTGGTTCCTTTCCACTCGCGAGACACGGAAACGTCAGAGCGCTCGCCCATCTCCACCAGTGATCCATCGAGCAGCCGCACCACCGCGTTCGAGCCCTTAGCCGTGCGAATCTCATCTCCGTTGCGAATCTGGTAGCCCGCGGGAATCAGGCGCACCTGCTCGTCAGAAACCGCATAGAGCGAACCATCCACGTTCTGCACCGCGCCACGAACAGCGTGCTGGCCTGGAAAAACACCGTTGGCCAGCGCGAGCGCCCCAGCTACCACCACAGCGACTGCGGCCGCAGTCATAGCCCATCGCCACGCTGGAAACTTTCGGGATTCTGCCTGCGCGTGCAACACAATGCCCCACGCTGGCCGTCTCGCGGGACGACTTGACGAACCTCTTCCCGCATCAAGCTCGCCGCTGCGGGCCTGTTCCACGGCGTGCCGGCATGCGACACACTGATGCACGTGATCCTCAAACAGAAATCTGCGCGCCTCCGGCAGCTTCTTGTCAAGATACGCCGGGACAAGAGTTTGAAAATCTTCACAGCTCCGCAACATGTGCGTGCTGAGTTCGGCAGCGGAAGAACTGGTAATGGAACTCCAAACCCGCTCGCCAGCCTGGGAGACCACCTGGTCGTCGACCTTTTCGTTGCGAATTTCAGAAAGTAGCCGGTCAAATTTATGATCGCTCATGATTTTTTCTCCCATGGTCTTTCTACAATGATCTTCCCTAAGATGGCCTGTCTAAATTGATCTATCTCAGGTACGGGCGAAGCTGCTTGCGCAATTGCATGCGGGTGCGATGAACGATCACCGCCACTCGCACCTGCGAGATGCCAAGCGCTTCCGCAATTTCCTGATTACTGAGTCCCTCGAGGAAGCGCAGCGCAAAAATCTCAGCCGGCCGCGGCTTCAGCTCTGCAATCGCGCGACTCAAAGCTTGTCGCAGGCCGGAGGAATCCATTTGCCCGGGCGCGGCCGGCATCAGGTCCGAAGCCTCTTCGGGCAGCGGCACCGTCTGGTCGGCCTGCCGTGACCGGATCACATCCAGCGCCGCATTGATTGCTGCCCGGCGCAGATAGCTCTCGGGTTTCTCCAGCGGATCGGCGTTGCGGCCGCGGCGCAGCAGGCGCAGGAAGACGGTTTGCAGCACGTCTTCCGCGTCCCCGGCATTGCCGGTAATCCGGTAAGCCGTCGCGAACACCAGACCGTGGTGCGCCCGAAAATCCCGCTCAAGCTCGTTCGGAATCGCGATTGCCGCTTCCTCCAATACGCTTAGCAGGGTACGCCTCCTCTTGGTTCTCTTTCACCAGTAAAGACGTGGGACAGGGCGGTTTATTACAGCGAGCACAAAATAATTCGGGTCGCTCAGGGCGTGGGACTTGTGGAGGCTCCGGTGCGTTTAACCTGATGCCAGGTCAAATCCCCGCGCAGATACTCCCAGATTCCCTGCAAGCGCCAGATCATGGTCATTTGGCGGTAAGGGAAGTGTTCGAACAGACAGTAAATCAGCAACCATGCCACCTCGCGCCAACTGCCGTAGCGGCGATAATTCATCTCTTCGAGCAACACGGAGCCCACGGAGATCAACGTGGCGAAGGCATATCCGAACAACATGAACTGGATGAAGAAATGCTGGCTGAGCACGCCCAGCACGGCTGCCAGAATAATTGTGACGTAGCCCAGAAGCTCCAGCAGCGGGGCAAGACACTCAAACAGCCACATATATGGCAGGATGATCCAGCCAACGCGTCCGTAGCGCGTGCGGAAAAGCATGTCGCGCGCTTTCCAGAGCGTGTCGAGAAGTCCTTTGTGCCAGCGAGCGCGTTGGCGCGCCAGTGATTTGTAGTCCGATGGCGCTTCCGTCCAGCAGGTGGGGTCGGGAATAAAATTGATGTGGTAATCCACGCCGAGATCGTTGAGATAGCGATGGAGGCGCACGATCAGGTCAAAGTCTTCGCCGACCGCATCCGCCCGAAAGCCGCCGATTTTCAGCAGAAGATCGCGGCGGAAAATTCCAAAGGCGCCCGAAATAATGGGCAGCAGATTGAATGCCGCCCACGCCTCGCGGCCCACAAGAAATGCGCGCAGGTACTCGATGACTTGCAGCATTTCGATATGAGTGCGGGGCAGGCGAACTTCCTTCAGCTCCGCTGCTTCGACCACCGATCCATTCAAGATGCGAATAATTCCTCCGACTGCGACGACGCGCTCCGGATCGGAGATGATGCCGGCCATAATGCGGGAGAGAGAATCTTTTTCCAGGATCGAATCGGCATCCACCACGCAAACATAAGGGCTGCTGGCCGCGTTGATTCCCGCGTTAATGGCGTCGGCCTTGCAACCTGCCGATTGTTTGTCCAGCACCAGCAGCTGTGGATTCTCGAGGCTGCGGTAAATCCCAATGACCGGCGCGGTTGCAATTTCAGAAATGTGGAGAATGGGGGCGTGATGCAAGTCAAAGTTTTCGCGGAGCTCCCGCATGGTGCCGTCCTGCGACGCGTCGTTGATGACAATCACTTCCAGTTGCGGGTAATCCAGCCGGAGCAGCGAGCGCACGCTGGCTACGATGCACAGCTCCTCATTGCGCGCCGGAACCAGCAGACTGATCGGCGGAGTAAATGGAGACGAGCGAATTCCCTCAAGCCGAAGACTCGCCAGCCGATAGCGATGGAGAGTGTTCATGTAGCTGGCCACGATTAGCAGCGCCAGGTTGATCAGGTTTGAGATGAGGTAAAAGACGAACAAGCTGTAGTTCGAGATTTGGAGAAAGAGGATCATCAGCGCTTTCCCGCGGCCGCGCCCGCAACCTTGCCGGGAACGGCGAAATGATCTCGCACGACCGCGGCGACGCTCTCGACGTCAGAGGCTGCGGGATCGCGGTCGGCAACTTTCCCCAATCCTTCGAGCGCCGCGTCCAAAGACCCGTGACGCTCCAACTCCGACAGGAACGCCTGTAGGGCGTAGTTATCCTGCGTGGCCACGACTTTTTCCAGAATTTCTTCCTTGCCCTGCTGCAGGCGAGCCAGCGTCCACGCGGCCCGCTGCCTCACGTGGCGATTTGAATCACACAGCGCGCGCAGCAGGACGGGTACCTTGCTGGCGTGTTCGAGAGAACTCAGCGCGATCACCGCGCGCAAGCGTACGAACCACTCCGTATCCACCGCCAAAGTTGAAAGCACGGGGAAGGAAACCCCCGGATTGACCTTGGCGAGAGCACGGGCCGCGGACGCGCGAACTTCGGGAAGCGGGTCGGCAGCGAGGATCAGCAACTCCTCGCCCAGGCTGGGGTCGGCGAGCTCTCCGAGAATGCGCGCAATCAGCTCCCGCGTCTCCCCGTTCGCAAGATTCAGGTAAGGGATGAGAACGTCTGGCGATCCGCGGCAGCAATTCAACAGAGCATTTTTTAGAGTGTGCTCCGGAACTTTGAGTTCCTGCGAGACGAAAAGTTCGAGAAGAGGCAACGCGGCCTTCGATGACGAGATTCGGCCGAGCCCGCGAACGGCCGCCACGCGGGTTTCTTCCGACGGAGACGCCAGCGCTTCCGCCAGCGCTGGTATGGCTTCGGGCGCGCGGGTGCGGCCCAGCGTGAGCAGCGCCGAGCGCCTGCGCCAGCCCTCCGTGGAACGCGCCTCGCGGATTCGCAGGTCAAGCAATCCACTGTTGCGCAGGCACGCGAGAAACGGCGGCAGCTGGTCGTTGTCGCAAACTTCGATGTTGTCGAGCAGGATGTCTTCCACGATCTGACAGTCGAGCGCGTTCAGCCGCCACGCGGATCCAGGAATTTTCCCCGACAAAATGTCTGCCCATTGTTCGCGAAGGGCGACGGTGCGCGTATTCAGACGCGCGAAATAACGTCCACGGTACCAGCGGCGAAAAACGATGAAGCTAACCAGCAGCAGAATTCCGAACAAAGAAAACAGGATTGCCCGGGCCACCAGCCAGGCCAGGCCCAGGTCGCGAAGCCAGCTAGAATCGGATCCCATAGCTCAATCCCATGCTGGTTTGTCTCTGACCGTATTCGCGATCCTGGATGGCGACAAAGCCGGTCACGTCCTGACTTTCGGCGAAACGGTAACGCACTCCGCCGCCGTAGGTGCGGGCCGATAAGCGCCCAATCTGATCCACCTGCGCAAAATTTTCCGCGCCCACTGCGAACAGCAGATTTCCGGAGAGTCTTCGAACCAGCGGAAATCCGATTTTTGTCGAGCCCGACGGAACCCAATCTGATTCCTGGTTGGTGAAATGTGTATGAGCTCCCGTCGCTGACAAGGTCCACGTCCACTCCCTGGGCAGATAGACGATTTGAGTGGTGTTGAGTGTGTCGACTTGCGCTCCCCGATACCACAAGTAATGTTCCTGGAAAGAGCTTTCCAATCCCTTGAAGAATGAGTTGGAAAATCGGAAGCCGTGCCCGTACTCGATCAGCGCCTCGGTTTCAGGGACTACATCCTGCGGATTCGCCCCAGCGCCCAGAACGCGCACCCAATTGTTTTCGTGGAAACGATAGGCGGCGTCAGCCCACATCTTGACTGCATTCTCGCCGAACAGGTGATACGCGCTCGTGCCGAAAGACGTGGTCCAGCGCCGGTTCCAGTGCGCGGTGAGCGTCGCGGTTTCGACTTGCGCATCGTCGGTGTAGTTGAAGAAATCTGCTTCCTCGCCGAATCGCAGCTCATATCGCGAATCCCCCGTAAGACTTGCTAAACCATCGATCGCAGCGGGATTCGCCGGGTCATAGTTCAACACGGCCCGAAACTGTGCTCGCGCCTCGGAGACACGCTGCAGCAGAGTGAGCACCCGCGCGCGCCGCACCAGCACTTCCGCGTTTTGCGGCGCGGCGCTGCGAGCTTCTTCCAGAACCGCCAGCGCCTCTGAATATTTCTGCTGCCAGAGCAGAACATCTGCGAGGCCAGTGAGCACGTCCACATCGTTCGGAAACTTGTCGAGCACTAAGCGGTACTCGGTTTCCGCTTCCGGCCAATGGCCGGTCCACGCCAGCAGCCGGCCGCGCCATGCATGGGCTTCCATGTCAGCCGGCGCTTCTGCGAGTCGGCGATCCACCACGGCCAGAGCCGCGGGAATCTGATGCTGGTCGACGTCAGTGCGCACAAGTTGCTGCCAGTTCTCCGCGCGCATGGGAGTGGAAAGCATCAACAGCCGCGTCACCACCACCAACGCGAAGGCGGACCGGCGATGGCGGAAAAACTGTTTGAAAAGCGGGCTCAATATCCTCCTCTACGCGGGCTTCTGCATCGACTCTCTTTGAACTCACGCGTCAGAGAAATTGCACGCTGAGTCCCGGAAGGTTCTGCGAGCCACTACTGCTTAGCAAGCGACACTATGAACATCGGTAGGGAACACGCACGCAAACAGGTGACGGAGGTAACTGCGGCGGGATGTTTCGCGGAGCGATCGAGTTTCGGAAGCGACGGTTTTCAGTACTGGATAAGGACCAGTGCCTGCGATTTGCCCGCGAGATCGGGCAGAATTACTTCATGATCGGTCCAGCGAATCCCGGGCACTCCAGAAGCGCTTTGAATTTTGCGCGGCGAAACCAGCGTGAGTCCGGCGACGGGAAGCTCGGAATCGATTTCGATCTGCTCGCCACCGCTGACGGGGCGCGGAAACCAACGCACCTGGCTGCGCGCCTTCCAGAAGCGGGCGTAGTCGATCATGCTTTCGACCAGAATATCTTTAGGAAGGCCGGCGAGAAGGTCGCGCTCGGCTTGCAGCTTCTCTTTCGCGTTGTTGCTGTGAATCAGAATGACGGAGGGCGCGCCGTTCTCCGCGTTCGCTTCGATCACGCCCAGCATCGACGGGACACGCTCGACGATCGGCGGGAGCTGCTCATCTTCGAACGTCACCGGGAATTCGAAAATCGTGCTGGGCTCCGTCATCCCCAGGTCGAAATCCAGTTGATAGGGAAAATTGCTGAGCACATCGTCGGCCGTAAACGACGAATCGAATTCGTATCCGCAGCGCACCAGCGCCTCGGGAAGAAATGGCGGCACGCGCAAATGGCCGGCGCGGAAAAAGATGGTATGGTGCCCCTGCAACTCACCGTCGAGCAGGCTCTTGCTCACGCAGACTTCTCCGAGCGCGGTCGCATCCTGGGCAACATTCTCGCGCGTGGCCCGGGCGCGATACGTCGGATATTGTTCCTCTCCAGTTCCCAACGGAACTTTGTTGAACAGCATGGAATGGATCACGGTGTGGCTTTCGATATCGCTGTTGCCGGTCAACAGCTGCCGCAAAATATCCAGCGACTGCCCGAAGAAAAAAGCGTGGCTGTTCACGTCGTCCAGATATTTGGTCTGAACAAAAAACGTGCTGGACGTGCCTGCGCTTTTTTCGAAGTCGGCGAAGGCGAGCATCGGCTTGAAGGAATATTCCCAGTCCACGTCGTGCGAGAGCAGCAGGGCTGACCGCTTGCCCTGCGGAATTGTGCCCAGGCGAATCCCGGAATCCGAATAGGCTTCATACCACGCGCGGAACAGGAGCAGCCACACGTCCGTTCCGGGCTCGAAGGCATTCACGTAGACGCGCTGGGCTTCGTAATCCCGATTCTGCTGATTCCGCAGCACCACATCATTCAGCGCAACGCCGATCAGATACGCGTGGCCCTTCCCAACATCGTGCCTGAGAACGGCCGCTGAACCATCGTCGAATCGCGCGAGGATGTTCGTTCCGGCTGATGCTTTGTAACCATTCGTCCAGATGACTTCGGCGATCGCGGGAGAGCCGAGCGGGATTTCTTTTTCTTCGGGGCGGTTCAGGTATCGCAATACCGGATCTGCGGTAAGCGGGTTTGTCATATCCAGAGCCGCCGCATCGAAGACGATCTTGTGACGAGTGCGCAAGGGAATCGAATCGCCAAAACCGAAGAGCGGCTTGAAGCCGCCCCAGAAAACGTTCGGCGCGAAAACCACGCCGCCGCGAGTCACAAAATCGGTGATGGTCTGAGCCTGGGCCGCATTGAAACTGGTCGCATCGACTTCGGGATACATCACGATCAGTTTGTGGCGCAAGGCCGCGCGCAGATCGCGAGTCACAAAGAACGGGATCCCCATTTCTTGGAGGCATCGCACCGCGGACTCCGCATCCTGATCAGACTTGGTGAGAAGAATCGCAACCTGTGACGGCGCTTTTTCGGGGAAAAGCTGTGCCGGGTCGCTTGGCGCGGGCTGTGGTCGGTTCGCGACATGCAACGAGAGGGGATGCAATACGGGGTAGCGAGTGTACCGATAGATCGCGTAAACCAGCAGGCAGGCGATCCCGAGGAGGGTTATCCAGCGGAGCGTCTTCATGAGTACGCGCACCGGGGAGCTGGATTTCGGCCGCCGCGGCAACGATGAGCTTGTGGCGCGCGCGATTTCTCGCCATCAGAATTGTTTAACTCTGTCGCATGCCACACGAACGCTGGATACGTTTTCGCCATGAATAAAGACGCCATTGCACTTATCGGCATTTCTGCGTTTTGGATGAGTGACCCGAGTGGAAGTACGCTTCCCACAACAGGAAGCAGTCTGAAGCCCCCAGCGGAGATGTGTGCGCCGACCCGCCTCCGGATTTGAGTTGCCAGTCGGAGGAATTCCCTTTTTAGGCATTTGCGTTCACCTGCTAACGGTGAGAGAAGGGGAAGGACCTTTCGCGCGCCGGCAATGCCAAGCATTATCAAACACTTGCGAAGGCGGCGGCTTTCCTCGCACCATGCGATCGGTACCTCCCGTGCTACGCAGAAAGCGGAAATTCGAACGGAGTGTCAAGACTTTGTAAAAAATTTGTAAGAAAACCGCTTGCATTTCCAAATGTTGTCTGGTTAAATCCGTTCGGTTTTCTTCCCCTCCCCAAGGCTCACGGGATTCCTTTCTGATCATTTCGTACTCGGGATTCGACCGGTAGTTCTTTGTTGTTGGGCGAGAGTTCGCCCCGGCCAAGTCGTACTGCCCCCCCCATGTCGGCCAAGAAGTTGCGTGATCGAGGTTCTGTAATTCGAGGCTTCCGCACTGAGCCCGAGCAGGATGAGAGCAACGATTCGTTCAGCCGAGCATTCCCATCGCCAACTTGGCTCCAGCGAAGCGAACGCAGTGAAAGCATGGAGGGATGCAAGATGGCTACGCGTGAAATGAATCGTATGCGAAAAATTCAGAGTGCAGTCATGCTTTCGCTGACGGCGATGTTTTGCCTGTTTGCTTCGTCCTTCGCATTTGCGATTACTCCCACGACGTTGACGCCGACATCGGTGAACTTTGGCAACGTGGTGATCAATGAGGCGAGCGCGATCAAGGTGGTTACGCTCAAGAACAACCAGTCGGTTGCGCTCAATATCACGTCAATTGTCCTGTCGCCGGGAAGCCCGTATGCGATCGATCCCTCGACCACGTGCCCGAGCTCCGGTAGCCTGACTGCGAGCGGCACCCCTGGCGCCAGTTGCACGATCGGCCTCACCCTTACCCCTAGCGCCCTGGGAACCCAGCCCACCGGTTCCGTGACGATCACCACCAACGCCAGCAATAGCCCACAAAAGGTAACGCTCTCTGGAAAGGGAATCGCCCCAGTGGCGATCTCGCCCACTTCGCTGAAATTGACCTTTGCGGCGCAATTGGAAGGAACGACCAGCGCGGGCCAGACGGTCACGGTGACTAATCAGCAGAGTATTCCTCTGAACATCTCTGGAATTTCGATCTCTGGAGCGAACGGCGGAGACTTCGGGGTTACGAACTCCTGCCCTATTAAGCCTTCGTCCGTTCCGGCGAGTTCCAGCTGCACGCTTTCCGTGACCTTCACTCCCACCGGGTCGGGAACGAGAAAGGCGACGCTGAGCATTACCGACGATGCCTCGAACAGTCCGCAGACGCTCGCTCTGACCGGTTCTGGAAGTGCCCCGGTGGGCATCTCGCCGACATCGATTACCACCTTCTCGGCGCCAGTTGGCACCACCAGCGCCTTCAAGACCATCACCATTACGAACTCCGACACGACCGTAGCGCTGCACATCAGCAATCTGCAGTTCAGCGGCGACTTCATCGAGTCAGCGACAACCTGCCCGATGGCGCCTGCCGCGCTGGGCGGAGCCGGGGCGGTGGCCTCCTGCACCGTATCGGTAGAGTTCGACCCGACCATTGGGGGCACGCGCGACGGGCAACTCCAGGTGGACGACGATGCAGCGACCAGCCCGCAAGTGGTTAACCTTCAAGGCAAAGGCACATCTCCGCTCACACTTTCGCCGGCTGCTCTGTCTTTCAGCTCACTGCTGGTGGGCACGGAGAGCGCGTCGAAGACCATCACGCTGACGAATCACGAGAGCGAATCGGAGAGCTTCGCGCTCGCGCTCACTTCGTCGCTCCCTGCCGTCGACTTTATCGATAACAGCAACTGCTCCGCTGGCGTAATCCCCGGCAACTCTTCCTGCCTCATCTATGTGAACTTCACGCCGAGTTCGATCAGCCCCACCACGCGCACGGGCACGCTGACCGTTACGGATTCGGCGCCCGGTGGCTCGCCGCTTACGGCGTCGCTGACTGGATCGGCAACGGCGACGAATCCCGCCGCTGCGGTGGCCGTGGTATCACCCGGCGCGGGAGCGGCCGGCACAATCGTGCCCGTGACCATTACCGGCAACGGATGGACGCACTTCAGTTCTTCCTCGGTCGTCAGCTTCACCGATACCGAAAGCGGCACAATCGCTTCGGGCATCGTCGTGTCCAGCGTTACAGCGATCTCGCCCAACCAGATCAACGCTACCCTGACGCTCGCTCCGACTGCGACCTATGGCGCGCGCAACATTAAAGTTGTAACCCCGCTCTCGGCGGGAGGAAACGAAACCGCGAAGCTGACTTCGGCTTTTATCATTGCGGATCCTTCCAACACGCACCTCATCACAGCGGTCTCTCCGGCTTTCGGCACGCAGGGCCAGACGCTGGCTGTGAGCCTTACCGCGGTGGGGACCAGCTTCCAACAGGGAGTCACGTTTGCGAACTTCGGCTCTGGAATCACAGTCAACTCCCTGACTATCACAGACGCGACCGACGCGGTGGCGAACATTACCATCAGCAATACGACCACAGTCGGTTACCGCACCATCACCATGATGACGGGCGGAGAGATCGCCACGTCGGTACTCTCGCCGTCGGGCAACCCGATTTTCCAGATCGGCCCCAACAGCGCCACCCTGGTCGGCGTCAGTCCGAATTCGGCAGCGCAGGGAGCCAGTCTCCCGGTCACGCTGACGGCGACCGGCACGCACTTCCTGCAGAATGCGACCACGGTTTCGTTTACTGGCGGAATCATTGTGGGCGACGTCACCGTGACCTCGCTGACCACCGCCACGGTCCAACTGGCCGTGCCGGCCAATGCGACGATCGGTTTGCAGAACGCAACCGTCTCGACCGGTGGTGAAATCGCGACCCTGGCGAATGCATTTACGGTCACCGGAGCCACACCGGCTTTGCTCTCGGTGGTGCCAAGTTCCGCCGCGCAAGGGCAGACGCTGAACGTTGTGATCACCGGCAATTCCTTCACGACTTTCAACTCGAGCAACATCCAGGCGGAGTTTACCGGGGAGATCGCGGTGAATTCGATCACCGTGAATTCGGCGAGCAGCGTGACCGTCAACATCACGGTCAGCCAGAACGCCAATGTCGGAAGCATTACGGCGAACCTTACCAGCGGTCCCTCCGGCGGAGCGACGATCTTCCCGTTCACGTTTAGTGTGACGCCTTCGAGCGCGCAAATTATCAGCGTTACTCCGAGCAGCGTGCCGCAGGGTGGTCAGGTGCAGCTGGCCGTGGTCGGCTTGAACACCCACTGGAACCAGAGCACCACAACTGCCGCGTTCAGCCCGATTCCGGGAAGCATCGCGGTGAATGAGATCGCGATTACGGACGCGACCCACGCGACCCTCAACATCAGCGTTCCGGTGAATCAATCGGTAGGCACGAACCCGTTCTATATGGCGACTGGCGGCGAGGTGGTCTATTCGTCGATCACGGTCTATGCCAACACGCCTTCGTTGACGATGAGTCCGGCCAACGGGCTGCTTCCGGCAATCTCCGGCGTCACCACGTTCAGCGCCAGCTTCACCGGGCAGTTCACTCATTTCTCGCAATCGGCCACGCTGCCAGTCATTGCCGGCGAGGGCGTCACTCTGTCGAACTTCACCGTCAACAGTCTTGTGAGCGCGACTGCGACGGTGACGATCGTAGGGGGCGTGAATGGCACTCCAACGGCTACCGGCTCGCGGCTGGTCACTTTCACGACCGGCGGAGAGATCGTCACAACTTATTTCAACGTCACCAGCACGCCGGTTGGGATCATCAGCATCACGCCGTATCACGCTCCACAAAGCACCACGCTGAACGTTGAAATTGTTGGATTGAATACGCACTTTACGGCTGGAACGACGCAGGTTCTCTTTGGGCCGCAGATCACGGTGAACAGCGTTACCGTGAACACGCTCACGGACCTGACCGCCAACATCACGACCAGCTATCTGGACGGCGGGGTGCTGACGGCATCGCCCTCCGGATGGCAGTCGGTTTACGTCAACACCGGGGCAGAGCAGGTCATCAGCGGCTTCGACGTGGATGCTCCGGCCAGCCCGACGCTGGTGAGCGTGGTTCCGTCGAGCGCGGCCCAAGGCTCGACCGTGGACGTTACGATTACCGGCTCGTTGACCAACTGGAACCAGGCCCAGACGGAAGCTATTCTCGGCGCCGGTGTGACTGTGGCGAATTTGGCCATCACCAGCCCAACCACGGCCACGGCGACCATCGCCGTATCACCCACGGCGCCGGTGGGCGGCAACAGCGTGATCATGATTACCGGTTCCGAGATCGTCAGCGGCACCGGTTTCAGCGTCACTCCGAGCGCGGCGGAGATCGTCAGCGTTTCGCCGGCCATTGCCTGCAACGGCCTCTTTGTCACCTACTGCGGCGGCGGAGGATCGGGATCGGCGCCCTGGGTGGTTTCGCAACTGCAAACCGCGACTCTGAATATTGTCGGAGTCGGCACGCACTGGCTGCAGGGTGAAACCACGGTGAGCTTTGGTCCGGGTGTTGTGGTGGACTTGCTTACGGTCACGAGTCCGCTGACGGCAACCGTGCAGATCACCGTGCTCTCCAGCGCCCCGGTGGGCTTCGCTACGCTCACCACCTACACCGGCGGTGAAGTTGTGACCTTGCAACAGGCTATTGATATTGAAGAGGGATTCCCCGCGCTGTTGGCGATCGCTCCTGGCGCAGCCCAGCAGGGAGCAACTTTGACCCTGCAGGTGCTGGGTCGCTTTACGAACTGGCAGCAAGGGGTTACCTCGCTGGCATTCAATCAGGACATCACGGTGAATTCCATCACTGTGATCGACTCCGACAGCTTGACCGCGAGCATCACGGTAAGTCCTTGGGCCTATGTCGACTACGGTGCCCCGTGCGGCCATGTGCTGACGGTAACCACGGGCAGCCAGCAGGTATCGACTGCTCCCATCCTGGATAATTTCTGCGTGGCGCAGGGCGCGGCGCAGATCGATTCCATCTCGTCACTCTCGGGCTTCCAGGGATCCACCGAGACGGTGACCATTACTGGCGGCGATACTCACTTCCTGCAGGGTGTAACCACGGTCAGTTTCGGCGATCCCAACTTCCAGGTTGGGCAGATCACCGTGACCAATTCCACTACGCTGTCGGCGCCGGTTGCGATCGCGACTACGGCAACGCCGGGCTACAAGACGGTTACGGTCTCCACCTACGGCGAGATCGCGTCGCAGCAATATTCGTTCACGGTGATTCCGGATGTGCCTACGCTCAATGAAGCTATCCCCAATCAGGCTGAGCAGGGCGTGCAGAGCCTGAGTGTGGAACTCATCGGCCAGTACTCGAACTGGAGCACGCTGAGCACGGCCACTTTTGGCGCGGGAATCACGGTCAACAGCGTGGCGGATATTGATGCCACGCATTTGACGGCCATCGTCAGCATCGACCCGCTGTCTTTTGTGGGCAGCCGGCTGGTCACGGTGACGACGCCGGGAGTGCCTTGTTCCAAACTGACGAACACCAACAACCCATGCGCGCCGGGTTATTCGGCTGGCGCCACCGGCAGCGAGATTGATTCGCTCAATGCGTTCACCATAATTCCGGGTCCCGCGATTATTTCCAACGTGTCGACTCTCGCCGGCCCGGCAACCGGCAACGAGGGCCAGGAAGTGGTCCTCAACATTACCGGTTCGGCGACGCACTGGGCGCAGAACTTCACCCAGTTCTATATTGCCGGCGGCGGTTCCGACCTGACCATTAACTCCGTGGTTATTAACAGCGCCACCAGCGCCTCGGTGGATTTGAGCATCTCGCCCACGGCCAACCCCGGGGCGCGCTCCATCTACATGGTGACGAATGGCGAGTCTCTGACGGACAGCGGCGCGTTCGTGGTCACCGGCGGCGTTCCCGTGGTCACGTATCTGAGTCCGAACAGCGGCCAGCCTGGAGCCAACCAGGAGGAAGTAGTCATCAACGGCCTCTATACCGAGTGGACCCAGGCAACCACGACTGTGAACTTTGGTCCCGGCATCACGGTTACGTCGTTCCAGGTGGATGACGCGACTCACATCGAGGCTGTGATCAATATCGATCCGGCGGCCCAGCTCGGCTACCGCACCGTGGTGGTGCAAACCGGAGCGCAGGGGCTGACCAGCAACTTCCTGGTGCAGGCGCCTCCGCCACCGCCGATTCCGTTTATCTGGTACGAATCGCCGTCCTCGGGACTGCCGGGACAGACGTTCACCATCACGTTCGTTGGCTCGAACACGAGTTGGAATCCCAACCCGACTTCGGGAACCACGTTGACGGGCTTCAACAGCAGCATCACGCTGAATACCTTCCAGGTAACGAGCCCCACCACGGCGCTGGCTAACATCACGATCGACCCGGCGGCGACTGCTTCGACCAGCGACCTTACCCTGACCACCGGGGCGGAAGTGGAGAACGCACAATTCAGTGTGGTTCTGGCGCAGCCGACCCTGAGTATCGTCGATCCGGGCACGGGGATGCAGGGCGCGCAAAACCTTACGGTTAACGTCCTCGGTCAGTTCACAAACTTTGACAACACCACCACGTTCAATTTCGGTTCCGGAATCACGGTCAACTCGGTGACCATTCTCGGGCCCGGCATCGCAAGCGTGAACATCAGCATCGATCAACTGGCCACGCTGGGCGGACGCAGCGTCGTGGCGACCACAGAAGGGACGGGGGTTGGCGGCGCAGGTTTCAGCGTAACTGCCAGCCTGGCTTTGATCTCGGCTGTCACTCCCAACCTGGCTCCGCAAGGCGCCAGCATCGCTGTGGATGTCACCGGCCAGAACACGCATTGGGATGGCGCCACCGTGTTCACTTTCGGCGCCGGGATCGTCGTCTCCAACGTCACGGTAAATAGCAACACGGACGCCACCATGACGCTCACCGTGCCGGCGCTGGCTCCGCTGGGAACCACCTACGCGACCGCGCAAACAAGCGGTGAAATTGCCAGCATTACTCACGGCTTCGTGGTGGAGGCTGGCACGCCGCTGTTGCTTTCCTCGGGCCCGGGTTCCGTTCCGCAGCAAAGCACGGCTGTGTTTACGATTCTGAGCCAGGCAACAAGCTGGTCCGCTCTGGATCCGCCGACGGTCAGCTTCGGGCCGGGGATCGTACTCACCAATGTCATCGTTACCAGCACCACGTCGATGACGGTGCAAGGGTACGTGCAGCCCACCACGACCGTGGGTCCGCGCAACCTGACGGTCAGCTCCGGCACGCAGATATTGGGGCTGCCCAATGCCGTCTACGTCACTCCCGGACCGGCGGTGATTAACGACGTGGTGCCGAACGCCGGCGGACAGGGCGTAAACCTGCCCGCGGTGCAGATCAACGGCACCAACACCAACTGGCAGCAGGGAGTGACGCAACTCACGTTCCCAGACGTCCTGATCAACAGCTTCACGGTGAACTCCGCGAACTCGATCACGGCAAACATCACCGTCTCCAACTACGCGCCAGCGGGCCAGGTTTCGGTGACGGCAACGACTCTCGGCGAGGTCGCGAACGGGGTGAATGTCTTCACCATCAGCCAGACCCAGCCGGAGTTACTCGCCGCGGTTCCGAGCAGCGGAGCGCAAGGCGCAACAGAAACTGTCAATCTCACCGGGCAGTTCACCAACTTCGTGAACGGAACCACCACCGCCACGTTCGGCGCGGGGATCACTGTCAATTCCGTGACGGTATCGAGTGCGACGGCGGCGGCGGCCAACATCACGGTGCAGCCGACGGCCACGCTGGGATCTCGCAACGTGTCGGTCACGACCGGCGCCGAAGTCGTTTCTCTTAACAACGCTTTCCAGGTAACCGTGGGCCCGGCAGCCATCGTCAGCTTGAACCCGGCAACCGGCGGACAGGGCAACTCGCTCACTGTGGCAGTAACCGGCAGCCAGACCAATTTTGCCAACGGCGTCACCACGGCGAGCTTCGGAGGAGGCATCTCGGTTACCGGCCTCACCGTAACGGATGCGCTCCACGCCACGGTCAATATCACGATTCCAACGTCCACCGCTGTGGGTGCGTATGACGTCAGCCTGATCACAGGCGGGGAAGTTGCCACCATTCTCGGTGGCTTCACCGTGACCTCGGGCGGTGCGGTGCTCTCTGTAGTGAACCCGCCGACCGGTACGCAAGGCACGACCCTCAACGTCAACCTCACGGGTCAGTTCACGAATTTCGTGAACGGAACCAGCGTGGCCAACTTCGGCGCCGGCATCGTGGTCAACTCCACTACGGTTTCGAGCGCGACCGCCGCGGTTGCGAATATCACGATCAACCAGACCGCGACCATTGGCTCGCGGAACGTGTCAGTTACTACGGGCGGCCAAGTCGCGTCGATTACCGGCGGCTTCTCGGTGCTGGCGGGCGTCCCCGCTCTGCTCTCGGTGAGCCCCAGCTCGGCGCAGGCAGGGACCACAGTCAACGTCGTCATTACCGGCGAATTCACCACCTTCCAGCAAGGCTTCTCGAACGTGACTCTGGGCGACGGAATCATCACCAACGTTGTCACCGTCAGCAGCGTCACGCAGTTGACCGCCAACGTCACGATTCCGTCGAATGCGTCGGTAGGAAACACTTATGTCTCGGTAACCACGAGCGGCCAGACCCTTACGCTGAACAATGCCTTCGCAGTAACGGCGGGAACGCCGGTCATTACCGAGATCAATCCCAACATCGGCACGCCGGGCAACAGCGTAACCGTCACCATTTACGGCCAGTACACCAACTGGGTCAACGGCACGACCACGGCCAGCTTCGGCCCTGGAATCAGCGTGGGCGGCGCTGCCGACGGCGTGTCCGGTCCAGTTACGGTCAACAGCCCAACCAATCTCACGGCTCAACTGATCATCTCCTCAAGCGCTGCGCTTGGACCGGTGGACGTAATCACCACCACGGGCGGCGAAGTGGAGAACGTGCCCGGCGGCTTCACCATCCAGCCGGCCACGCCTCCGTCGCCCACGCTCCTTTCGCTGAGCCCGGGCCCGAATGTAGGCGCGACTCCCGGCTCCCCGACTCCCGGCATGCCCCTGAACAGCGCCATCATCGCGGTCTTCAGCGAGCCGATGAGCCGCACGACGATCACTACGAGTACCGTGTTGCTCTACCTGACCAGCAATCCCAGCCAGGGCAGCATCGCGGTAACGGGTACGGTCGTGCTCGATCCGACGGGCCGCGTCGTGACCTTCACACCCAGCAGTCTGCTTGCCGTCAACTCGACTTATAACTTCCAACTGACCAGCGGCATTCAGAGCGCGACCGGTGTTGCGTTCGGCAATTACAACGTGGACCTCTACACCATCGCCACGGCGGCAACCGCGGCGCCCACGGTAATCGCGGCCAATCCGCCAGCCTTGAGCACGGTCGGCACCAACGTGGCCGTTCAGCTTGAGTTCAGCGGCGACATGAATCAGAACACGCAGTCCGGCCTCACCGTGTCTACCAGCGGGACCCCGGTAACCGGAACCTACAGCTGGAACTCTGATCCGAATTGCTGCTCGTGGGGTCCGGGGACGGTCCTGACCTTCACGCCCAGCGCGGCGCTCACGGCCGGCACCACGTATACGGTGAGCTACAGCTCACCGCTTGCCGACACGGCGGGCAACGCGCTTGTGCCGGGATTGTTCACCTTCAACACCGGCAGCGGCCCGGATACTGTCACCAACAACCCCGCCACCGACTTTAACGGCCTGACCAACGTGGGCACCAACTTTGCGCCTACGATCACGTACTCCAAGCCGGTGAATCCGATCGACATCTTCTCGACCTGGGACGCCGGAACGCTGCTGCTCTACAACAACGACAGTGGCAAGTACGAGGCCGGCACAGTCACTGTGGCGCCGAACGGACTCAGCGCCACCTTCACGCCGTCCATTCCGCTGCTGCCTGACACCTACTATCGTCTCTACCAGGCGGGAGGCAACTACGATGCGGACGGCAACACCCTGAACGGCATCAACTCCTATTTCACGACCGGCAGCGGCGCAGATCTGACCTCGCCTACGGTGAGCCTGGTCTCGCCGGCCAGCGGCGCAACCTCGGTACCGCTGAACAGCCAGATATTGGTTCGCTTCAGCTCGGCAATTAACTCGAACAACACGAACGTAATCACGGTTACGCCTTCGGGAGGCTCACCGATCGCAGGCACGGCAACGCTGGCCAGCGATCTGGTGACTCTCACCTTCGTACCCGCGGTGCAACTGCAGGGCGGGACCGTCTACACGGTCGCAGTGAGCGGCTACACGGATGTGGTTGGCAACCTGGGAACGGCCTTCAGCAGCAGCTTCACGACGTCGAACTCTGCCCTGGAGATCAATGTTTCGACCGGCTTTAACGCCTCCGGCTCACTGATCACGACCATTGGCAGCGCTGACGGTCACTGGACGGTGGTACCCACCGGGCTCGCGAACGGGCCCACATCCGATGAGGCGCTGGGTTTGTTCGCAGCCACCGCTTCGACCACTCCTCCAGCGATCGGTCCATCGCAGCCCCTCTACGTAGTGGGTCCGGGAGACACCGGCAACTATGGCAGCTGGCCGGCGAACGGACCGAACTCCGACTGGGTCAACATCTATCCGGAGAGCGTGACCGGCAACACCTTCGGCGTCTACTCGACGACCTTCACGATCACGGGCCCCACTGTGCCCGCGAACCTGTGCCTGGTGGGCGCCATGGGCGTCGACGACAACGGAGAGCTGGGCATTAACGGCGTCTCCATCATGAGCAACCTCAGCGCCATCTACGGTCTCTCGGCGCTGAACCTGCCCATTTCCAGCTTCCTGGTGGTGGGCAGCAACACGTTGTCGCTGGCCTGGGGCAGCACGGACAACTCGTATGAGGCGTTCCGTTTGCAGGGCGTTATTCAGACCTGCGGCGCCAGTCTTACCGGGGGCCTGACGCTCTCGAGCGCCATTCCGAGCAACGGCAGCACCGGCGTTGCCACCAACACCACGATCACCATGAACTTTAACAACCCGATCGATCCGGCCACGGTGAGCACGACCACGCTGCCGGTCATGATCGGGTACAACAGCAATCAGGAGATCACCGGCAGCTACGCGGTGACGGGGAACCAGATCGTCTTTACGCCGGCCAGCCCATTCCCGACCGGCACGCAAATCTACGTGGGTACCTGCAACGGGCCGCTGGACCTGGCCGGAGACTCGGCCGGAGGCTGCTACACGCCACTGATGAGCTTCACGACCGGCAGCACCGCCACGGCGCCGCCCAATCCGCTCCAGGTGATGGCCTTCACGCCGGCTGCGAACGCCACCAACGTGGGCCTGCGGGCGCCCGTGACCGCAACGTTCAACCGCTCCCTCAACCTGAGTACGATCAACCCCAGCAGCGCCCTGAGCGACTTCGCACTGTTCCAGGGCGGCAGCCAGAGTCCGTGGTGCACCAGCTACTCGCACTCACAGGACGACGCGACCCTGTCGTTCACCTGCTATCCGCTGCCGTCGAGCGCCACGATGACGGCCGTCCTGAACAGCAACATCATGGATTGGCAGGGCAATCCGCTGCAGAACTTCACCAGCGAGTTCAGCACCAGCCAGTACGATTCGAATACCAACGGAGCGATCATCTCTAACCGGCCGGGCAACGGCGCCAGCGGCGTCAACTCCCCCACGCCGATCGTCCTCTACGCCAACCTGCCCATCGACTCGTCCAGCGCCAGCAACGGCATCCAGGTTGCGCAGAACAACGTTCTCGTTTCCGGCACCGTGCAGGTGCTCGACAGTGGCTACACTCTCGAGTTCACTCCCAGCACAGCGTTCACAGCGGGATCGCTTATCCAGTGGTGGACCACGAACAGCCTCTACGACGCCACTTACAACACGCCCATCAACGCAGCCTCCGGTTACTTCTACATGGCCTCGAGCACGGCCACGCTCGTGCCGGCCGTGCAGACCACGTCGCCGCCTGCGAACAGCAATCCGGTTCCGACAAACACCATCTTCGACGTGCAGTTCAACACGCCGATCAATGCGGCTACGATTACCGCGACCAACATGTATCTGTACGATTCGACCACTACCCTGCGTCCGGCCGTAACGTATTCGCAGCCGCAGCCGAACGAGATTCTGATGGTGCCGACCAGCGCTCTGCCCGCCAACCATTACATTTACGTGTACATCACCACCGGGTTGCAAAGCGCTACCAGCGTGCCCGCCACCGCTACCAACTGGTACGAGTACACGGGCGCCCCTGCCGATACCACGCTGCCTACAGTCGTGAGCGCGGTGCCCTTCAACGGCGCCACCAACGTGGGCGTCAACGTCTCGCCGGGAGTTGTGTTCAACAAGGCGATTGATCAGGTGAGCCTCAACAGCAGCACCTTCCAGGTGCTCAACGGCAGCACACCGCTGGCCGGCAGCTACTCCTTCAACTCCGCTGACACGCGCATCGAGTTCGTGCCCAACGCGCCGTTGCCGCCGAGCGCTATGCTCACCATGAGCATCAACGGCGTCACCGACCGGGTGGGACATCCGGTCACTTTCAGCTCAACCTTCCATACTGCTGCGGGCCCTGACTTCACTGCGCCCACGGTGGTGTGGAGCAGCGTCACCGGCAACGAGAGCATCCCCACCAACTCCCTGATCACGATTCAGTTCAGCGAGTCGATGGACGTAACCACGTTCAGCGCGGGCCAGCCCGGCGCCTGCGGCAACTTCTACATCTACGATTACCTGGCGGGCACTTGCATTGCCACCACGCTCTCCTGGAACGTGGATCAATCCACGGCTTACCTGACGCCCACGTCTCTGTTGTCGGCTGGCCGCGAGTATCAGCTTATCGTCAGCGGCGGCACCGATCTCGCCGGGAACCAGGTGAGCGGGATCAGTCCCACTTTCTACGCCGACCTGACCTTAGCCACCACTGCGCCCACCGTCATCAACTTCAACCCCATCGGCGGACAGACGGGCCTGGGCACCAACGCGCTCATCGAAGCACAATTCAGCGCACCCATCGATCCCAATACCGTCTCGGGTGTGACTTTGACGACCGGAGGCTCGACCGTCACAACCACGCCGGTTCTGAGCGTCGGCAACACCGTGCTGCAGCTTGTTCCAGCAGTGCCGCTCACCGCCGACACCACCTACAAGATGACGATTGCCGGCGTGATGGACCCGGCCGGCAACCCGGTTGCCCCGGTGAACAACAGCTTCAGCACTGGCACGACGTATGACATCAGCGCGGCTTCGATGACCAACTCCGATCCGGCAACCGGCACCACGGTCGGAACCAACGTGATCTTGAAGATGGTCTTCAACAAGCCGCTCAACCCGATCACCGTCAACAACAGCACCTTCAGGATGTACCTGAACGATACCGGCCAGTTCATTCCGCTCACCGTCACTCCGTCGGCCAGCGGTCTGGAAGTGACCATGACGCCGCAGATCGCGCTGCTGCCTGACACGTACTACTACTTCCAGGCCTGCTGCGGATTCCAGGATCAGGACGGCAACGACGGCAACTCGGTCAATGTTTACTTCCATACCAACGGTGGCGCGGACACGACCGGACCCACCGTCACCGTCACTCCGCCGCCCAGCATCACGGGTGTTCCGTTGAATGCCCAGGTGACGGCGACCCTCAGCGTGCCCATGGATCCAACCAGCTGGAACCAGAGCTCGATCCAGCTCTTGAACGGATCGACGCCGGTGTCGGGAACCGTGAGCTTCACCAACAACCAGATGCTCACCTTTGTGCCCGCCGCCAATCTGACCGCTGGCATTGTCTACACCGTGAAGGTATCGGGCTTTACGGACGCCAATGGGAACACCGTCGTGCCTTATTCGAGCACGTTCACGACGGGCTCGGCCGCGGCTACGCCTGGCCTTACCGTCACCAGCACCAATATCCCTAACGGCTCGACCAGCGTCTCGAACACGCAGGCGATCATTCTGACCTTCAGCCAGATCCTCGATCCGAACACAGTCAACAGCGCCACGCTGAAGGTCATGAACGGGTGGAACAGCAACCAGGGCCTCGCCGGTACGTATGCAATCTCAGGTGCCCAGGTTACCTTCACTCCAACCAGCCCGTACCCGGCGGGTTCGACGATATATGTCGGCGAATGCGGCGGTCCCACGGACGTGCTCGGTGACGTCTTCCAGAACGGCGCCTGCTACAGCGACCAGATCGTCTACTTCACCGTGAGCAGCGCTACGGAACCTCCGATCGCATTGCAGGTGATATCGGCCAGCCCGGCTAGCGGCGCTACGAACGTGGGCCGCGACCAGTCTGTCGCCGTCACCTTCAACAACTCCATTCTTTCCGGGAGCGCCAACGGCTATAACTCGCAGTTATATGCCGGGCAGTCGCTGCAGGATGCCGGCAGTTACAGCCTGTCTTCGGACAACCGCACGCTGACCTTCAGCGTCGGCGCGCTCGCCAACAACACCACCTACACGATCGAGTTCCCAGCGGGCGGGATCAGCGATATGTCGGGTAACACCCTGGCCCAGACCTACACCAGCACCTTCTCCACCGAAGCCGATCCGGCGACGGCTGGCGGTGGTGTCAGCAGCACGGCACCGGGCACCAACGCATCCAGCGTGGCCACCAGCACGCTGTTGACGCTCTATCTCAACCGGCAGGCCAATCCGGCCACCGTGCCCGGAAGCCTCACGGTCACGGTCAACGGACAGGTCTATACGGGCTCCGTTCAGGCAGACGCCAGCGGTTATGAAGTGCAGTACACGCCCGCCGTCGCATTCCCGAACGGCGCCACCGTACAGTGGTTCTTCTCCGGCGCAAGCGACGTCTACGGCAACGCGCTGAGCAGCACCAGCGGCTATTTCTACACCGTGGCCGCCATCAACCCGGCCACGGCTCAGCCAACCATCGTTGCCGTGAGCCCGGAATGCTGCAATGCGACCCTCGTACCCACCAACGCCGAGATCGACATCCAGTACAGCCAGCCGATCAATGCTGCAACAGTAACCACCAGCAATATCTACCAGGAAACCGGACCTGCCATTACGTACAACCTAGCGTTGGTTTCGCCCACGCTGGTGCGCATAACCCCAACCGGCGACTACAACGCGTCGACTCAATATGGGTTCTGCGCCAGCAGCGCGGTGAAGGGAACCAACGGCGTCGCGGCCCAGGGCGCATGCTACCTCACTTACTTCACGACCACCGCGGGCCCGGATAGCACCTCCGGCACGGTCACCGTCGGGCCGCCGACCGGCTCGCCGAATGTGGGCACCAATGCCTACATCCGCCTGCAGTTCTCGAAGCCCGCCGACCGGACTACGGTGAACTCGAGCAATGTAGTGATCACCACAGGCGGGACTCCCATCCCCGGCTCCTGGACTTACAACTACAGCGGCACAAGTCTGCTGGGCGCGAACTTCTACCCGCTCAATCCGCTGCCGCCGTCCAGCACCATCCAGGTCGCGGTGAGCAACATCCTGGATTACGCCGGCAATGAGTTCAGCGAACCCACGGTGCAATTCACCACCGCGGTGCAGCCTGACTACACCACCCCAAGCGTCGCGCTCGATTTCGGCAACGGACAGACCGGCGTGGGCACCAACGCATCCTTCACCTGTCTTTACTCGGAGGCGATGGACCCGAGCAGCATCACGCCTAGCGGGACCTATCTCTACAGCTACGTCACCAATGCGGTCGTCCCAGTCACTTACCGCATCGCTGCGGACATGATGGCGGTTACCATGACGCCCACGTCGCCGCTGTTCACGAACTCCGAGTACTACTACTACTGCACCAATGCAGTTGATTTGACCGGAAATGCGCAGAGCAACGGCAGTTCTTACTTCTACACGGGCAGCAACGCCGTCACCACCGGTCCGGTGCTGGTGCAGGCCAACCCGCCCAATGGCATGACCAACGTGCCGGTGAATACTGGCGAGGGTCCGTGGAACAATACCAGTCTCAATCTGCTGTTCAGCGAGCCGGTAGCCAGCAACTCGCTGAACAACATCACGCTCACGCCTCAAGGCGGCAGCCCGATCGCGATCGCCGTCTATCCCGAGGACGGGAACTACATCGCGTCGGTGCAACTGCCCTACGCGTTGTCAATCAACACCACATACACTTACAGCGTCACCGGGGTGACCGATCTTGCCGGTAATCTCGCTGTCCCGGCCACCAGCTCCTTCACCACCGGATCCAGCTTCGACTTTACCAACGCGGCCGTCACCGCAACGGTTCCGGCGAGCAGCTCGACCCCGCTCAGCGGTGTGCCTACGTCGATGACGGTGACGTTCAACGAGTTGCTGGACCCGGTCCTGCTCAACACGAACGTAATCTATCCGCGCCTGCACAATACGCAGACGCCGGTCCCAAGTACGCTCAGCTTCGCGTATTCGTCGGGAACGACCATCGTGACGCTCACGCCGCTGTCGCCGTTGGCGGAGTCGACGATCTACGATATTTATTACTACCCTAATCCCTGGTGGCTCACAGACATTGCCGGAAACAATGCGACCACCAATTACGGGATACTCGCGACCTTTACCACGGGTACGACTGCCGCGGTGAACGGCGCCTGCGGCACAGCTAACGGACAGACGTTCTCCTCGGCGCCGACGGCGAATCTCTGCTCGGTGGGGGCGGCCTCGGCGATCACCAACACGGGTTCGTGGAGCTGGAGTTGCAACGGCCAGTATGGCGGCACCAACGCCTCCTGCTCGGCCACGGTCGCGGCAGGCCCGGCGTGCTATGCGCAACAGAGCAGTCTGGTCTCCTTGTGGCCGGGAAACAATAACACTACCGACGTTGTGAGCGGGAACAACGGAACGCTGGAGAATGGCGCGGGTTACGCCCTGGGCGAGGTCGGGGATGCTTTCAGCCTGAATGGCAGCAACCAGTATGTGTTGATCGGACAACCGGTGCCGACCGGCCTGCAAATCCAGAGCGCCATCACGTTGTCGGCCTGGATCTACGTGACTGCTTTACCAGTCAATAACGGCGCCGGCGCTCTAGGATTCATTGTGGGCAGTCAGAGTGATAGCAAATTAGCCGGCGCGACCATCTTCTACGATGGGCGGTCTAACGTGGACATAACGGGCACGCCTCCAGGCCACATCGATTTCCAAATCGGAGACGGATCGGCAGAGCACGACACCGAAACTCTGTCCCAGATACCGCTCAACCAATGGGTACAGGTCACGGCTGTTCGCACGGCGAACAATCCTGGTCAGATCTACTTCAACGGAGTGGTCCAGCCGACAGCAACGGCAGATACGGCCTGGGCAGGCACGATTTCGTACACCGGTACGTGGTTCGCCATCGGGCAACAGGTAGACCAGAACCGCGCGTTCAACGGCCTGATTAACGACGTTCAGGTCTATAACACTGGTCTGACAGCCACGCAGGTGCAGGGCATTTACAACGCCGGCAGTAGCGGCGTGTGCCAGTAAGAGCTGGTCAGAGCACGCATGACACTAATTTGTCTCTGCTCCTGCACGCAGCAATGGCAGGATGGCGGCGTCAATTGCATCATCGGTGAGGTCTGTAAGTTTGACGTTGCGGTGCAGGCTCCAATGCTCGACTTGCTCGGCGGTCTTTCCCGGCGGCATTTTGGTTAATGGGCTGAGTGTCTCCATCTCCAGGAATTCGTTGTCCGTGAACGTCTCGAAGGAGCAGCCGAAATCCGGATAGGTCTCTCCAGGAATTGCCTGGGCGCGTTTGATGAAGGCCTCGCCATTTAAGACGTAAGCGCCCCAGGTATTCGGGTTAAACATTCCCAGCTTCTGCGCTTCGGAGTTATTCGGATCTTGCTTCAACGTCAGATATTTTCTGGTGAAGACCCAGCGTTTGTCTGCGAGGTTCGTGTATGCCCACATCACGAGAGGATTGGTGGCCTCGAGGTTCGCGGGATGCCTTCCGCGCGGCGGGAAACCTGAAACCGCGATGCCTCCCGGCGCCATCATGGTCAGCGCCCAGACGGAGTATTCGAGCGAGAAGAGCGAACGGTTGGTGATGCGATGAAAGACGGTGACCTCGGTTCCAGAATCGGCCATTCGCACTTCAATTTCTTTCTGCAGGCTGGTGAGTGGTTCCACGGGAGCTCGCGCTATCAGCCCGTTTGCGGTGATCGTTATCTCAACCGGCACGTTATCGGGCGCCCAGGTCGCGATCGGGTCCTCGGGAGCTTTCCAGACACGGTCTCCACCCCGCAGTTGTTCTTTTGGCTCTCCAGTTCCGCCGAGTTGCTCGGCGAACTCCTTGAAAAGGTTTTGGCCGCCTACAAATCCAAAGCGGATCACTCGCGGCCCAACGTCGCTGGTTACCACCAGTTCGACTTCGCCGTTGCTCACGCGGTAGGAATTACGCCAGCCTTTGTATTCGATTTTCTTTACTTGGACAGCGGCTTCGGCGTAAGAAGCGAACATCAGGATTAGAACTAGCAGCGCGATCCGTTTTGCCATTCTGCGACTCCGGTTGAGGGCTCTCAATTGGTAAGGACTTTTACCACAAAGGACACAAAGTTACACGAAGGAAAGCCTCCGGATGGGGTCCTTAACGGACGCAGGGCCAGCAGAAGGCCAGGGCGGGATAGGCCACGTTCAAGATGGACTTTGTTGACTTATAAAAATGGCATAATGTGAACGCTGGCAAGTCCGCGATCGCTCCACGAGTAAATCGGGCTTGTATGGCCTGCCTTGGCCTGAACCCAAATCATGCGGTCACGACACCCGGAGCAGCCACTCAAGAGTAACGTCGAACCGACGCGAGAAAGAGTGAATGAGCGACACCGATCAGGTCCTGCCTAAAGTCCAGGAAGCTTTTAAGTCCGTCTTTGACGTTGAGCCAGAGTCGCTGACTTTGGAGACAAGCGCGGGCGACATCCCGGGCTGGAATTCTCTTGGCCATCTCTCACTTACTACTCAGTTGGAACAGACCTTCGGAATTACTTTCGATGTGGATGAGTTGATGGAAATGGAGAACGTTCGCGAGATCGTGCGCATCATTTCGGCGAAGCTTTCTGGGAAAGCGTAAAAGTGACAGGCACTGGCGAATGGAATTTTGCGGGGCGATTGGTGGAGCGCCTGGGGCCGGGTTCCTGCTTGATCGATGCCGCTACGCGGCACACGGTTCGTTCTGAGGATTTGCCGCGACTGATTGCGGCGAACGGCTCCGCCTTGTTATCCGCTGGTTTGCGTAAGGGCGATCGCGTGCTGATCGGTTGCTCGCTGACACCTTCAACCGCGTTGGTTTATTTAGGGGCCATGTATGCGGGCCTGGTCGCCGTGCCGGTGGAAGATCGCGAAGTTCGAGAGTCAGCACAAACATTGTTGGGAGTGACGGGCGCCAAAGCCGTTTGGACCGAAACGGCGGTCCCCGCGGGAGGTAACAAGGGCCAAACCCTGTGGCTGCAAGGTGAGTTGGACAGGGAACTCCGCTCGACGATATCCCCCGCTGATTGTGTCGCCACCGATCTGGCGGCGCTGATGGCCACTTCCGGTTCGACCGGGATTCCTCGCTTCGTGATGGTGAATCACGGGAACCTGATTGCGAATACAGAAGCGATTATCCGAAGCCAAGGCCTGGCCAGCGACGATCGAGCGATGCTGGTTCTGCCGTTGAGCTACTGCTTTGGCGCGAGCGTGCTGCACACACATCTGTATCAAGGCGGCGGCGCGGTATTCGATCGGCGCTTTATGTTTCCGGATAAGGTGCTGCACGGCATCGGTGAATTTAATTGCACTACATTTGCCGGAGTGCCGACCGCTTATAACATTCTGCTTCGCCGATCGGACATGCGGCGGATCGGCATGCCTGGCCTGAGACGATTTCTTCAGGCCGGCGGCGCTTTGGCTCCGCAGAGAATCAGCGAGATGCGTGCGGCTTTCCCTTCCACCCGGTTCTACGTGATGTACGGGCAGACCGAAGCGACTGCTCGCATTTCTTGTATGGAACCCGAACGCTGGGAGCAGAAGCGGGGAAGCGTGGGCCAGCCTTTGGACAATCTGGCGGTCTCGATTACGGATGAAGATGGAAATGATTTGCCCGCAGGCCAGGTGGGCGAGCTGCGGGTAAAAGGACCATCGGTATGCTCCGGTTATTGGAATGACGTGGAGGAGACGCGTCGGGTCTACTCTGACGGTTGGCTGCGTACCGGCGACCTGGCTCGACGGGACGAAGAAGGTTATTTGTGGATCGAAGGGCGCAAAGGGTCGCTCGTGAAAATGCGAGGAATACGAGTGAGTCTTGCGGAAGTGGAGTCGAGAGTCGCAGCGATTCCTGGAGTGTATGAATGCGCGGCGCAGGGCGTTGATCATCAGGAGGACGATCATCCGGAAGCGGGCGAGGCTTTGGTTTTGTGGGTTGTGCCGGATGAGGGCGCAGCGATTCCAGAAGAAGAAATTCGCCGCCATCTTCCCGTCCATTGGGCTCTCGACTCGATTCACTTGGTTTCTGAATTGCCTAAGACATCCGCGGGCAAAATAGCACGGTCGTCGTTTCCGAATAAGACGAAAACTTGTATGCAGCCGTTGGAAGATAAAATTGAGCGACTCCTCTCTGGGCCTCTGTATAGCCGGCCTCCCGAAGAAAGGCAGGCGAGTTTGCTGGAAGTACTCAGGGAGGAACTCGATAATGCGTGCGAACGGCATCCTGGCTATAAGAACTATGTGCATCACTGGCCAACGGATTATCAAACCGCCGGCGAGGTTGCCGATCTACCTTTTCTGCCGGTTGCGATGCTGAAGGCGAATCCTCCGTTGTCTCTGGTCGGGGTTGACGAGATTAGAAAAACGTTGACCTCGAGCGCGACAACGTCTCAGTTGCCGAGCCGGGTGGTTCTCGATTCGAAGACCGCGCGGCGCACGACCAAGGGAGTGGTAGCGATTGTCCGCGACTTTATCGGACCCGCTCGCAGACCTTATCTGGTTGTGGACACACCGGATTTCATGGGCGGGAGCACCCTTGGGGCGAGAGGGGCGGCGATTCAGGGGTTGCAACCTTTCGCCAGCGAGACCACTTATTGCCTTAAGCTGGATGCCCAGGGCGAATTCGTTCTTGACCGTCAGAAGCTGAAGGAATTCGCCGAGAACGGTGCCAAAAACAAAAACAAAGACCAGCAAGACTCCGAAGTACTGGTTTACGGGTTTACGTCTATTTTATGGAACGAGTTGGTTAAACCGCTGCTGGCGGAAAAAGCCTGTCTCAACTTGCTGGGAGCGAGGATTTTGCATAGCGGCGGTTGGAAACGTTTGCAGGATCAGGCCGTGGAGAAATCAAGATTCAACGAGAAGCTGGCGGAGGTGTTTGGTTGTTCGGTGGACCGTGTCATCGATTTTTATGGCATGGTCGAGGCAGTGGGAGTGATTTATCCCGATTGCAGCGAAGGTAACAAACACGCGCCCGCGTTTGGCGACGTGATCGTGCGAAATCCGCTTACGCTCGAGCCTGTCGCTGCCGGAGAGCACGGGATTGTTCAGGTCTGCAATGCTTTACCAACCAGCTTCCCGGGCAACCTGCTGCTTACCGACGATATGGCTCAGGTGATTGCGTTGGATGGTTGCCCCTGCGGGAGGCGCGGCATAAGCTTTCGGTTTGCAGGAAGGATACCCGAGGCGGAACTGCGAGGTTGCGGGAATATTCAACGCAAACGACCGCTGACGAATTGAATGGCAACTGCTTCCATGACTGAGCTCGTTCATAACGTCACTTCGCCCGATGAGATCTCCGGTGCCGCGGCCAAGCTGCGTCAAGTTATTTTGGATACGGACGTTTCTCCGAACGACGTGATCACCGTTCTTGATTCCTGGGGGAAAGCTCTGGACGCCCGCGAGCTGGATGATATTCCTGGGATTGTTTTTCTTCGAATATGGCTTAGACGCGGTTCTCTGGAACCGATTGTCGCGCGCGAGCTCGGACCCGGCGGTCTGGATGCCGGGTGGAGTGAACATGGCCGTGCCGAGTACAAAGCTTTCCCGGTAGGTGTAGTGGGTCACTGGCCGGCAGGGAACGTAGAAATCCAACCGATTCTGTCGATGAGTTGCGCGCTTCTTGGTGGCAATGCTGCCCTGGTACGCATTCCCAGCGGGCTCGTCGACTTGACTCGGCGGCTGATGGCAAAGCTGGTTGAAAGCGATCGAAGCGAGTCGCTGACTCGCCGAATTTTTATGGCTGCGTTCGCGCACGACCGCCAGGAATTGCAGGAAGCGATGGCGCGAGTGGTTGACGGAGCGATGATTTGGGGAGGCGAGGAAGCCGTTCTGCAGATTCGAGGATTGCCGTTTCCGCATTGGGCGAAAGTGGCCGTGTTCGGGCCCAGGATATCTGTCGCGGCGATGGATGCCGGAGCCTGGAGCAACGCCGGAGAACAAGAGTCCTGGTGCCGGCGGATTGCGCGGGATGTCTGGCAGTTTGAACAGCAGGCATGTTCTTCGCCGCAGGTATTGTTTCTGGAAAAAGTGGCGGGGCATTCCGCTGCCGAATTTTTGTCGGCTCTGCGGCGCGCGTTTGAAGCGGAAAACCAGGCGCATCCGCGGCAAACCATTCCTGGGGCGTTGACCTCTGCGATCTGCCAGGCACGCGCGTCCTGGTTGCTGGCGGATCCTTCGCATCAGGCGGTTTTCCCGAATGGTCCAGATTGGACGCTGCTGTTCGGCGTGGGAGTGGATATTCCCCAACCCACTCAAGGCCGAACCTTGACGGTTCTGGAGGTGGACGATTTGCTCGATCCGATTTCCAGGTTCGATGGAAATGTGCAGACGCTTGGCTTGGGCATGGCTGATCTGGAGCAAGAGAAAAAGCTTTCCGATGTGGCCGGGAAACGAGGCGTCGACCGGATTGTTAAACTTGGGCGCATGCATGTGTTCTCCTCTCCCTGGGATGGAGTTGATTTGGTGCGGCCCATGGTTCGGATGGTTCGCCATGTATGCTCCACGGATTGAATGTGTTGCGAAGGAATATCCACGTTATGCCGGACGGAAAGACATTTCTTAGAAGCCTGGAGAAAAAAGCAAAGATGCTTGCTCCCTCCGCCCGCGCTACGTTTGAGGCGAATGAGGCGCTCTGTTCCTGGCTCTTAGATCCGCTGGCGCGCTGGGCTCAAGCTGCATACGGTGACCGCGCCTTTGATGATGCGGCGAAAGGCTATGCCCGGTATTGTCTGGGCGTATGGAAGTCGCAACAACTCTACGAGCAGGCTGGCCGGTACACGCCGGAAAAAATGCCTGACCTTATGTCCGAGGTGTATGAAGACGAAGGCTACATGGTTCCTTACATGTGGGCCGCGATTTTGATTTATCCCTTCTGGCCTTCTATGGTCAGCCACGTCGCAATGTATCGGGATGACTTTCTGAAACCGTTGCCGCATAGTGCGAACGTTCTGGAATTGGCTTGCGGGCATGGTGTGATGGGCCTGCTGGCGGCCGAGACCAGACCCGATATACGTGTCGAAGGTTTCGATATCAGCCCGCCGGCGACGGCTGTGGCAAATCGGCTACTCGCCGTTTCCGGGCTTGGTGACCGAGTAACCTTCGAAGTCAAGGACGCGCTGAAATTGAACCTGACCGACAGCCGCGGGACTTATCAGGGAATTATTGCTGCTATGCTGGCTGAACATCTGGAAGATCCGCGTCCCTTGTTCGCGGTGCTGGCACATCATCTAGCGGATGACGGTCTCATCTTTTTCAGCACTGCGCTTGAATCCGCTCAGCGCGATCATACCTATGAATTTCATCATGAAAGTGAAGTCGTGAAGATGGCCGAGGAAGTCGGCCTTCGCGTCACCCGGTTGGTTTGTGACGCCGGCATTCCTGTTCCTGGTGGCCGTTTTCTTCCGCGTGCCCTGGGCATGATCCTGCGGCGGCGGTGAGCGAGTTCGCGGAATGTGTCCGTGCAGCAAGATTTGATTTTTCGAAACGACAATTTTATGACGATGACCTTTGAAGAAGTGAAAGCACGTTTAAAGCAGCGATTCCCGCTGATTATGGTGGATCGGGTTTTGGAGCTGGAGCCGGGGAAGCGCATCAAGGCTCTCAAGAACGTCACCGGGAACGAGATTCAATTCCTGGGACATTTTCCAGAGTTCGCCATCATGCCAGGAACTTTTATTATCGAAGCCATCGGGCAGAGTGCCTCCATTTTGTTCAGCCAGACTGCGGGCGCTGACGTAGACCCTAGAGAGTTCCTGGTACTGGCGATCGTAAATGACATGAAGTTTCTGGTGCCGGTGTTGCCGGGTCACACCCTGATGATCGAAGTGAATATTCTTAAAATGACAGAGCAATCGGCCTTGGTAGAGGGCATCGCCAGCGTGGAGGGTACGGTGGTGACGCGAGGCAAGTTGAGCTTTGCGCGGAAGATTCTATAGGGAGGGCAAACGCCAGTTTATCGACTGCCTGCCTCCGAAGTGCACGTGTCCCGGCCCCTAGGTTAGAAAGCGGCCGGTTATGAAGAGATCGTCGCTGTCGCACATCTGGAACTGTAGCGGCGGTAAGACTTCCGAACCGTCGTTGCGAAACAGAACCACAGGCGTCCGCTTGAGCAGGCGCAACCCGGCTTGTTTTGCGCCGATGACGCTGGCTTCGGTGGAGCACCTGGCGACGAGTTCGGAAACATTGGTGTGTTTCAGCGCGGCATTGTGGGCGAGATGGAAGGCAATGCGCCAGATTTCGGGCGAAGGACTTTCCAGCCAAACTCCGGCCACGCGGGCTTGCTCCCTCACAACGGACAGCGCAAAAAAACCAACGACTCGGCCCTTGTTCGCAATATTGAATGTCAGACAAGTGGCCACCGGGCACTGCTGAAGATACCGAAAAAAAGATTCGTCGCGCTCGCCGGCCGGAATAGCAAAGCCTTCTGCGGTGGCGGCAAAGGCGGCCCAGTCGCTGGACAGTTGCCGCAGAGGAATCTGCGACCACCACAAATTCCGCGCAAACCGTGGCGGCAAGCGCCAATCCCTGCTCGGGTGCTTCAGCATTTGTCGCAAGGGCCGGATTGGGCGGGCCCAAGTCAAGGCCTCCGCAACCGTACGGAAGCCCAGCTTGGGCAGAATGGCTCGCGTTATGTCCTCGCCACCAATTCCATAAACGAAGTCGAAGGTTCTGGTCAGGTTTTTAATCAGAGCCCAGCCCGCGCCCCTCGCATGAGGGTCGGCTGCCCAATCCATAGCGTGAACTCCGCGCTCGCGCTTTGTGCCGTTCCTCACCGTGACCGGCCAAAGCCCGACATGGGCGATAATGCGACCGTCCCGTTCCATGCAGAATGAGCGCGGCTCCGGCCAGTCTTCCCGCGGAATCCAGTACTTCCACCGCAACATCGAAGAGCTCACAAGACCAGCGTTGGCCGAGAACATGCGAGTCAGGAATTCACTGAGGCGTTCCTCGTCATTACCGTTTGTAGGCCGCCACAGAGGATCCATTCAGCAGTTCTCCGCTCCCGCTACGTGCAATTCAGGCGACCGAAGAGATCGCCTGATTGCGGCGACGCAAAACGCGGCCCGACTAACATCAAACCGGCACCGAAACGCAAAACCGCAGACCTGGGAGTAATAAGAACCTTAATGCAGGGGAGGAGCCAGTCAAATACACACGCTGAGTTGGTTCAAGCGGATTCGTTTGTTCTTTCAAGAGCACCTGAAAAACACCATGCCTACTCAAGGACTCTGCTGTTATATCAGAACCGCAGGTAGCCCGAACAACAATTGCGGCGCATGATTCGTTGACGCGTGGATGCTGCGTCCGTAAGATGAGGCGACCCGGAAGCTGGGCAACTCCATCAATGATCATTGAAGTCATCATGAAGCCGGAGACTCACGGTATCAAGACCCATCGACGTTTCAATCTTATATGTACGGTTCTTTTTTTCGTCAGCCAGCTATCTGGGTTGGCTTCGCGCGCTGCAGCGCACGCCGCTCCGCTAAACGCCGCTCTGGCGGCGGAAGTGATGGCTGCCACGGCTGCAATTCAGGGTGACAAGCTTAGTCTTTCGAACAGCGCCATTGAAGCAGAATGGCAAGTTCACGAGAGTGGCCTCGTTGCCAGCACGCTGACCGACCGTTTGACGAATCGAACTATCTCAATGCCGCCGAATGCGTTCGTCGTCAGTTTAAGGGACGGCACGGTTCTGAAGTCATCGGATATGCACGTGATCACCCCGCCCCACATCGAAAAACTGGAACCCGATCCAAACGCATCTCAGCTCGCTGCGAGGTTTGGCGGATGGCAAATTGAGGTGGGGCTGAGGGACCTTGACAACCGATTGCAGGTAACATGGCGCGCAGTTCTGCGCGATGGTTCCGCCTATGTGCGCCAGGAAGTAACGCTAAATGCGATCGGCAAGGATCTTCCTATCAGCAGCGTTCGACTGGTTGACGTGACCATTCCGGGGGTTCGCGTGTACGGAGCGGTCAAGGGCTCTCCGATCGTTGCTGGCAACCTCTTCTTCGGATTCGAGCACCCACTTTCGGAAAGTAGAGCTTCGGGTGATCGCGCGGTCGCGCAAATCTGGCGCGAGTTGCCTCTCCGAACAGGGCAAGCTGTCACTTATTCCTCTGTCGTGGGAGTTACGCTCCCTGGGCAGTTGCGCCGCGGGTTTCTGGCCTACCTCGAACGTGAGCGTGCCCATCCGTATCGAACGTTTCTGCATTACAACTCCTGGTACGACATTGGTTATGAAACAAAATACGACGAGGCGGACGCGTTGGGAGCGATTCACGCTTTTGGCGACAAGTTGGTGGAAAAGCGCGGCGTGAAGATGGACTCTTTTATGTTTGACGACGGGTGGGACGACGAAAAACATCTGTGGCATTTTCATTCCGGTTTTCCCAATGGGTTCCTTCCGGTGAAGGAGGCAGCTTCAAAATTTGGCGCTGCGCCCGGAATCTGGTTTTCTCCCTGGGGCGGATACGCAGCCGCGAAGGCGGAGCGGATAAAGTACGGCAAGGAACAAGGCTATGAAACCAATGAGGGCGGCTTTGCGCTTTCCGCGCCCAAATATTACGCACTATTCCGTGAAACTACGCTGGAGTTCATACGGAAATTTGGTATTAATCAATTCAAGATCGATGGAACCGGAAACGTCGACACGGCTTTTCCCGGAGCCGCGTTTGATAGCGACTTCCAGGCTGCGATCAGCTTGATCCACGAATGGCGAACCGTGGAGCCCGATATTTATATCAACCTGACGACTGGCACATATCCCTCGCCGTTTTGGCTGCAGTACGCAGACTCCATTTGGCGCGGCGGCGAAGACCACAGTTTTCTCGGTGTGGGCTCGTGGCGGCAGCGGTGGATTACCTATCGCGATGCAGACACTTATTCAGGCATCGTGATGTCGGGCCCGCTATTTCCACTCAACTCTTTGATGCTGCACGGCCTGATCTACGCGCAACATGCGAACCACTTAGACACAGACCCGAACGGCGACTTCGCCGATGAAGTCCATGACTATTTTGGTACGGGAACGCAGTTGCAGGAGATGTATATTACTCACTCGCTTCTTACAGAGAAAGACTGGGACATTCTGGCGGAGGCTGCGAAGTGGTCGCGCATGAACGCAGACACGCTGGTGGATACACATTGGGTGGGCGGCGATCCGGCGCTGCTGGAGGTATACGGGTGGGCTTCGTGGTCGCCCCGCAAGGGGATACTGGTTTTGCGAAATCCGAGTGATAAGCCTCAGGATTTTGTTGTGGACGTGAACAAGGCGTTCGAATTGCCGCCCGGTGCACCTAGTACTTACGAAGCCCGCAGTCCCTGGCAGCAGGATCGAGAGAAACCCTCAATCGTGCTATCCGCAAGTGTGCCTTATACATTTCACCTGCGGCCCTTTCAGGTGTTGACGGTTGAGGCAAGCCCGAAGAATTAGCAGCCGGTAGGAGTATTAGAAAGATCAGGACTAGAGATCGGGATAGACATCAGGAATAGAGAGCCGGGATAGAGGTCAGCAATAGATTGCTGGGCCAATGCACTCATGGAAATGGATTGCCGGAGAGCTTCCGCTTGTGCAAGGTGCTATGGGTTCGTCCCCATCCACACCGAAACCCGCCTCGACTTATTCGCCGGGGCGGGCTGGTGTGTAAGAGGACTGCTGCTTATGGCTGGCTTAGGCCGCTTTCTTCTGCTTCGCCTTCCATGCTGCCCAGCGGGCCTTCTGAGCAATCGCGATCTTGCGGCGAGCCGCTGCGGACATAACGCGCTTGGGTTTGGTTGCAGCTCGATTCGCCCAGCGCGCTTTCTGCGCGAGACTGATCGCCCTGCGGCCGGCGGCTGACAAGGTTCGTCGTGGTCGGGGAGAAGCGACCGTGACTGTGCTTGACCCGTTGTTAGTGTTCGATCCTCGCAGCGCACTGATAGCTGCGTCTAGGCGACCAAGTTCACTTTGAACTTGCTTGCGTTGGTTTTGTAACTGATCCACTATGTGTGACAGATTTGGCATGTATTACCCCCTCGGACAAGTATCTTAGCAGAGGTGGGTGACTTAGAAGCAGCGCAGTTGCTTTCAAAACAAAACGCGTTCGGCATAAGGAGCCATTGTGGGAACAGGCCGCGGGACTCGAGTGCTTGCAGCATTTCTGGCTGGTCTTGTTTGGAGCGCTAGCGTTGCTGTCGCGCAGAAGGTTGTGGTCGATTCGTCTCCATCGCACGTGGTGAACACGTTTAGTCCCGTGCGCTCTTTGGGAGCCGCGATCGACCGGCTGAGGACGGGCACTCCTGACCATTTGCTGACCGATCCGTTGTTGAAAGAAATTCTTAACGCCGGTTGGCAAACGGTGACTTATCGGCAAAATACCGAACTCATGGTTGAGGCGTGGCACTGGAATCCGAACGGTGTGTGGAGTAACGCGAAGCAACAGGAGGGTTACTTTGTCGGCAATTCCGAGCCGACCGGTGAGATGATTCGCCATTCCTGGGCTGCTCCGCTGCCGCATCGTGGCTTCAGCCGTGGCGATGGCAATGGATGGTCGCGGCTGACCGACGGCGATCCGAAATCGTACTGGAAGAGCAACCCCTATCTAACTCGCGCATTCACCGGCGAGGATGACTCGCTCCATCCGCAGTGGGTGATGATTGATTTGGGCAACAAGGTGGATGTCAACGCGATTCGCATCGCATGGGCCGATCCGTATGCGCGGCGTTACTCGGTGCAGTTTTGGACGGGCGACCTTGAACCTTTCTATGACGGGACAACCAAAGGCACGTGGCAGACATTTCCGTTAGGCACAGTCACGGAGGGCAAGGGTGGTACGGTCACGCTGAAGCTGGTTTCGTGGATGATATCGGTGCGATACATTCGCATCTGGATGACGGAATCCTCCAATACATGCGACAGTCATGGTTCCGCCGACCCGCGAAATTGCGTAGGCTATGCCATCAACGAACTCTACGTGGGAGTGCTCTCGGGCAACGGCGAGTTTAACGATTACGTCACTCATTTTCCCAGTCGGGATCAAACCGTAACCTGGCCTTCGTCCGTGGACCCGTGGCACGCGGCCACCGATCTCGACGAATCCCGCGGCGACCAGGTGGGGTTCGATTTCTTCTTCACCAGTGGCGTTACACGCGGCCTGCCCACGATGGTTCCGATAGCCATGTTGTACTCCACGCCGGAAGATGCGGCCAACGAGATTGCTTATCTTTATAAACGTCACTATCCGATTTCGTGGATCGAAATGGGCGAGGAAGCCGACGGGCAGCACATGTTGCCCGAAGACTACGGCGCCCTTTATCTCCAGTTCGCATCTGCGATTCATAAGCTCGTGCCTGAGGCTAAGTTAGGCGGTCCTCCGTTTGAAGGAACGTTTGGCGACGTCGAAGTATGGCCGGACGCCGCGGGAAAAGTTTCATGGCTAGGACGTTTTGTGGATTACCTGAAAGCTCACGGCCGCCTGAACGATTTCACGTTCTTTTCATTCGAGCATTATCCCTATCAAGATAGGCCGACCTATTCCTGGGCCGACCTGTATCCAGAGCCGGGATACGTCAGCCATATAGTTCAAGTCTGGAAAGATAATGGTCTGCCTCCGAACATTCCGTTTTTCATGACGGAAGGCAACATCGGCGGCGGTGCGGGACCGTCGAGTGTGAAGAGCGGTCTGTGGCTGGCTGACTACGTTGGATCGATGATGAGTGAAGGCGCCGGAGCAACTTATTATTTTCACTACATGCCATCGCCTCGCCAATTTGGAGGCTTTGGAAGCTTTTTGTGGATCGACGAGAATTACCACGTTCTAGGATATCCGCCGCAATACCTGGCTGCGCAGGTCATCACCAAGGAGTGGGTGCAGCCGGTCGATGCTCCGCACAAGCTTTTCAAAGCTTCAAGCGACGTTACCGATGCCGCCGGAACCGTGCTGGTCACGGCTTATGCCGTGGAGCGACCGGATGGACAGTGGTCGGTGATGCTGGTCAACCGCGATCAATTCAACGATCACGCGGTGAAGCTATCTTTTGCAGATTCGGAGACCAAACGCGACCGTTATTTCGCGGGTCAAGTGGATCGCGTCACTTTCGGATCCGCGGAATATCAATGGCACAAGGAAGGAACCGGGGGCCACGCGGATCCTGATGGGCCGCCTTCAAAGTCGTCCGTAGCTGGCGGTGCTGAAGTGCTCTACGAGCTTCCGAAAGCTTCCCTCACGGTGCTGCGCGGCCACTTAGCACAATAACGATTGCACAATAGCGTTCGCGCAATAACAATGAATCGGCTCTCCGGCCACCCGAGAGAAAACTATCGCGTGAGCTCCGCGATCTGCACGCCGTAAGGTTCCAGCAAACTGCCGGTGGCATAATCGACGGCAGCCACCGCCAGCCTATAACTGACTTCGGCTTGCAAGAGGCCTTGCTCCGCCGCTGCCAGTTCGGTTTGCGCTTCGAGCACCAGAAAAATTTGCCCCGTTCCCAGTTCGTACTTGCGCTGCTCGGCGGCCATTGTTTTGCGTGCCAGATCGACTGATTCCTTGCTGGCCGCGATGTTGATTTTCGCTTCCTCAAGCTGATGGACAGCGTTGCTCACGTCGTATGTGATCTGCTCGCGAATTTGTCTTTCGGTATACAGGTCTCGGCTGCGCGAGACCAACGCACTGCCGAGTGCCGCTTGCCCGCTCCGGTTTTTGACCGGGAGATTCAGGGTGAGACCGAAACCATAGCTGGGATATCCGAAACCGAACAACTGGTTCAGGGAGTCGCCGAATCCTCCCGCAGCAACCCCCTGGGCAGCAGCAAGATTGTTCAGTCCATTCCCGGAGTAGTTTCCATTCACGCGCAAATCTGGCAACAAGTTATTGTGAGCGAGACGGATGCTGGTGTCATCGTTGGCCAACGATTGTCGCGCGGCTTCCAGTTCCGGGCGCTTTCCCATTGCCTGTTGCAGGGCACCCGCCGCATCGATGCTGCGCAGTTCTCCTTCGGGTTCCGGCGGTTCCGTCAGATCGAGATCGAGCGCTCGAAAGTAAGGATCAAGATCCGCGCCCACGGTCTGACGAAACCCATCCTCAGCCTGCCGCAGCGCGTACTCGCTCTGGATCACCTGCACGCGCCGTCCTGCCACCTGCGATTCCGACCGATAAATATCCAGCGGCGGGAGCGCTCCCAGTTCCAGTGCGCGCTTGTCATGCTTGTAGGTAGCCTCGGCCGCATCGAGGGATTTTTGTGCCACTTCCAGGTTGCCGCGCGCCTGCACCACATTCCAATATTGCCCGACGATTTGCTGAATGGTGACGCTGACCTGAGCCTCAAACGTGGCGCGCGACGCTCGCACATTGCGGCGCGCGATCACCAGAGGCGCCCGATTTGCGAACAACCAGCGGTTGCGCAACAAGGGCTGTGTGAACTGAAAGCCAAGAAAGGAAGAAAGGGAGGGATTGAAGAAGTTGTAAGTGCTGTTGGAAGAGTATTTGGTTGCGTTGAAATTGACTTGAACATTAGTTCCGGTCTCGAATGTCTGGTTGTAGTTGAGCTGCGTGACCTGGTTTAAGCTGCTCAACGTCCCCAGCGCCGGCGCTCCGGTAAGCTGCGTATACGCCTGCGAAAGCTGCCCCTGCGAGCTGAAGCTGCCTTGTACGTAAGGGTCAAACGGCGAATGTGCACCCAGCAGAGAATACTTGGAATTTTCAATGTTCAACTCCTGCAGCCTCACGTTGCTGTTGTTGGCCAGCGTCAGAACCACGGCATCCTGCAGCGTGAGGCGCAACTTGCCATCGACCACGTGCTCCCGCATATACTTCGGACCCGGCAGCGTGTCCGCGACTGCTTGCGGGTTCGTCAGCCCGCGAAACGTCTCGCGTTCGCGAATGGTTTGCGCGGGCAGGGCGCTCGCGGCCAGGCACAACAAAACAGCGCACAGCAGGATCGGACACAGCATGGCAGGACACACAATGGAACGAAGCTTCATTTCTTCTTCCTCCAGAGCTGCGGACAGAAAATTCACGCGAGGATAGTTTGTTCGCGGGCCCGTTGATTCATTCGTAGCGAATAGCTTCCACCGGATCCAGGCGCGCGGCCTTCACCGCGGGATAAATCCCAAACACCAGGCCTACAGTGATGGAAACCACAAATGCCAAAAGGATGGAACTCACAGTCACGATAGTTGACCAGCCGGCCAGCAACGCGATCAGTCGCGACATCACGAAGCCGAACACGATTCCCAGGCTTCCGCCGACAAACGAGATCATCATGGCCTCAACCACGAACTGGCGCACGATATCGGACTGCCGAGCCCCCACCGCGCGCCGCACGCCGATCTCCCGGGTGCGTTCCAGAATGCTGGCCAGCATGATGTTCATAATTCCGATTCCACCGACCAGCAGCGAGATGGACGCAATCGCGACCATCACGATGCTGAAAAGGCGTTCCGTGCGTTTCTGTTCGGCGAGCAGTTCAGCCGGCACAATCACGCTGAAGTCGCCCGCTGCGTGGTGCGACGAATCCAGAATTGCTCTCACCACCTGTGCCACCGCAGGCACATCGGCTCCTTCTCGCAGGTTGAGATAGATTCCATCAATTTCGTCGCGCACGTCGCTGTAGCTGTCTTCCAGGCGAAGAATCGCCGCACTCAGCGGGACATAAATAATGTTGTTGAGATCCTGCGTGGGAACTCCTGCCACTTCCGTCCGCGAGCTGAGTTGAGGACTCGCTACTCCGATCACGCGAAACCACTGCTCGTTCACCTTGACGTACTGATCGATCGGATCGGCGGCTCCAAACAGGCTCGACCTCGCAGCCGCTCCCAACACGCAGACTGCCGCACCCCGCTTCTCTTCGTCGTCGTCAAAAAATCTGCCCTCCAGCAACTGAAGGCCGCCAATCGTGGTGTAACTCGGGTTCACGCCGTAGACGGCCGGCACATCTTCCTGCGCTTTCGGGATGGTCTTCGAAGGTGTCATCCGCTTGCGCGGCGTCGAAGCCGCAATGTCGTACACGTCGTCACGAATCACCCGGTAGTCCTGAAAAGTAAGTCCGGGCGAAATCTTGCGAACCTTGGAATGAGCTTGCCACTCCGTGGTCTCCTTCGCTTCCACAATCAGATTACGGACGCCCATCTGCTCGATCAGCGCCATCACCTTCTGTCGCGCTCCGGCGCCGATCGAGAGCATGGAGACGACCGCGGCCACGCCGAAAATCATTCCCAGCATGGTCAGCAGCGAGCGCAGACGGTGAAGCAGCAGGTTCTGCAGCCCCAGGCGCATATCCGGAATCCATTGCTGGTAACCGTGCAGCACGCGCGCCGGACCCGGTGATGCAATGGTCGCCATCAGGGCGTCACTCCGCTGATGCCCGCTGAAGGCGCGCTCGAACTGCTCGCTTTTCGTGGTGCAGTCGGATCGATCAGCGCAACTTCACCGCCTGCATTCAGTCCTTCGATAGCAGCCCGGCTCTCGCTTTCGTTCTGAATCTTGACCTCGCGCGGCTCAAATCCGCCCCCACTCCTCAAATAGACAACGCGCTTACCATCTTTCAGAAACAGCGCTTGTCGCGGAACGTAGAGCGCATTCTTCTTTTCTTCTCCGCGAATCACCACTTGGGCGGTGAGACCGGGCCGCAGCCTGGGATCGGAATTTGGAAGTTGAATGGTAACGTCGAATTTGCCTCCCATATCCTGTTCCCAGACTTGCTTCATCGACATGCCTCCCACGGTCTTGACCGTTCCGTGGAAAAGCTGCCCGGGCAAAGCGTCGAACTCAATTTCTGCCGGCTGTCCGGCCTTGATATTGCTGCGGTCGTGTTCGTTGATCTTGCAGACGATCTCCACTTCCCGCGAGTCGATCACCTCCGCAATGGAACTGCCGGCCTCAACCTGGTCGCCTTCGCGGTAGTCGGGCAGAGTCATGCCGTCAAAATAGAATCCGCCGTTCGCCTCACGATTCTTCTCGATGGAAACCAATCCTTCGATGGCCGCGGGAACCCGCATCTTGTCGATGTTCTGCTGCGCCTGGTCCATCGCCAGCTTCGCCTTGTTCCGCTTCTCCTGGGCGAGGTAAATCGTGGCCTCGCCAGACGCGGTATGCGACTGGATGTCCTGTTCCAACTCGGCCAGCACTCGCTGCGCCTGTTCCAGGGCAAGCTGGTTTTTCTTGCCATCGATCGCGCTCACCAGTTCATTTTTCTGCACATCCAGCTCCGCCCGCCGCACGTCGAAGCGAGCTTTGAGCAGCGCAACTTTGTCTTGCGCCTCCAGCACCGCGGCGTCAGCCTTGGCTTTGGTGATTTCCTGGTCCGCCTGCAGCAACTCCGATCGGTTCTGCTCCAGCTTGTAGCGCTGCTCGCTGGGATCAAACTCAATGACGATGTCGCCCTTCTTCACCGGGACGCCGGTATGCGAGAGCCGTGTGATTTGCAGAGCGCCGCCCCCGACGGGAGGCGCAGTCAACGCGATCGTGTGGGTCGCGCGCAGCTCGCCGCTAACCACAACCTTCAGCTCCATATCTCCGCGTTTCACTTGACCAACGGGAATCTCGCCATCGCTCGCAGGCACGCTCGTTCGCCGCGCCGCCGCCACCACAGCGACGGCGCCCACTAGAATCGCGGCGAACACTCCCCAAAGCATGACGCGGCTGCGTTTCATCTGCGCGAGATCACTCCTTTACCGTCGGATCTTTCAGAGCCACGCGGTCGCCCGCGCTCAAACCTTTCGCCACCAGGATGCGGTCGCGGCTTCGTCGCTTCACTTCGATCACGCGCTCCTGAAATTTTGCCCCCTGCCACACGTAAGCCACGGTCTGTCCTGATTTCTGAAACGAAGCTTCTACCGGAATCGTAAGCGCATCCGGAACCCGGTCTACCACCACCGTCAGTTGCACGGTCATTCCGGGCTTCAGCCGCGCGTCGGCCTGATCCAGCGCGATCACCAGATTGAAATTCCTGGGAATCGGCCACCCGGCTGAGAAATCGATGGTGGCGATGGTGCTGATCTGTTCGATCTTGCCGGTGAATTGGCGGTCGGGAATCGCATCCAGCTGCGCGCTCACCGTTTCGTTCAGCGCCAAACGTCCGCGTTCCGTTTCATCGGCCCGCGCCGAGACTCGCAGCGTGGAGACGTCTGGCAGCTCCGCGATCGGCGCGCCCGCCCATGCCCGGTCGCCTGGCTTAAACGGAGCCTCACCTCCGGGACGCCACGTCGAGATCAGGCTGATCATCCCCGTCGCCGGTGCCGGCAACGTCATCTTGGCCAGGGCGCTCTCCGCGCGTTTCACGTCATAGTCTGCTTTCTTGCTGGCTTCCACTTTGCTTTCAATCGTCGCTTTATTCACCGCGCGGTCGGCCGTCAGCTTTGCTTCTACCTCGTGCAATTTTTGTTCAGCGTCGGCGACTTTCAAATTCGCCTCGGCGCCTTCGATTTTCGAGACGATCTCCTGTTTGCTGGCATCCAGCTTTGCCGTCTCCACGTCGAATCGCGCTTTCTTCACCGCGGTCACGTCTTCTTCTTCCGTAAGACGCGACTGCGCTTTGGCCTGGTCGATTTCCGCCTGCGCCGATTTCATCGTGGACCGGCGTTGCGCCAGATCCTGCTCGGTTTTCGTCTTGTCGAACTCCACCACCGCTTCGCCTTGCTTCACCTGCGTTCCATCTGCCGCGATCTTGATGATCTGCAGATCGCCCGCTTCCGCCGGAGCCGAAATCGTCACCGACTTCATCGCTTTCACTTCACCGCGGAACTGAAGCGAGTCGATGAACTCCCCGCGCTTCACATCGAGGGTCGGAACCTCCGGCGACCGATTTGAATATCGAACGGCACCGAAGACCACACCGCTGCCCACCAACAGAACAACAGCGATGACTATCACTTTGCGCCGAATCCACAGCTGCTTCATTCGGGCGATCGTCGTTCCGGAGTTCGTCATTCCCGCCATCGTCATTGCGAACCACCTGCAGCGCTGCCGCCCCCGGCAACGTCCACGTCGGCCGCCGCAGAAAGGTCGGGCATCAGCTTGGCATCATTGCCCGCAATCGAGAAAACTACGGCGAAGCTACGCAGCTTAGACGAGAAATCGCCGTTCCTTCCGATTGGAGCCATTTCTTCCACCTTGCCTGGAAATACCAGCTGCGGATACGCATCGAGATACACTTTCGCGGTCTGGCCTACGCGCAAACTCAGGAAGTCCTCCTGATTGACCGGCGCCCGTACTTCCATCTTGGAAGGATCGACCACCTGCATGAACGGCACGCCGGGCCGCACCTGATCGCCCTCCTGCACCTCTCCTATCTTTCCCTGCTTCCAGATTGTGTTCAAAACCACCACGCCGTCGATCGGCGAGTGAATCTGCATGAGTTCGGAATTCGCCTGTGCGTGCAGCATGGTTTCCCGCGTGCGATCGCGCTGAATCTCCAGAATACGAATCGCCGCTTGCGCCGCCTTCCGTTTCAGGCCGAAGGTTTCGCGCAGTTGTTGCAGCGTGGCCTTCGCCTCGTCCAGATTCTCCTGCGCTTTTTCCGCGTCGATGCGCGAGTCGATCTCCACTTTCTGCATTTCAAGTTCAGCCTTGCTCAAATTGTCTTCCGCCTGCTTGATCTCGGTTTCATCTTTGGCGCGGGCCGCATCCTCTTTGGCTTGCTCTTCCAGCACCTGGTCGACGAGTTTGCCGTAGTCCGCTTGCTTGTCGATGAAGTCGCGCAGCTGTGCCTGGCGGTCAAACTCCACCAGCAGATCGCCTCTCTTCACCCGCGTTCCAACCTGCGCAATCCGGATAATCGTGAGTGAGACTACTGACTGCCCCGCAAGAAGAGGCGCTAAAATAGCGCGGGATTGCACAGCCTCGGTTGTGCCCTGGACACGCAAAGTTCGAGTGGAATGTGTGGGAATACTCGAGGCTTGCGCGCCACTTACGCTCGACTGCTTTTCCCCCACTCTCTTGCCCGCCAGCACCAGCGTTCCGACAATCAACGCAATTACAGCCGCGACGATCACGCCGCGCACCGGTCCCTTGAACCATGACCCGCTAAACCGTGAGCCGCTAAACCTGGGTCCCTTAAGCCCGGACCCGCCCGGGCCGGAATCTTCCGGCGCCCTCTCGTGCACCGGCGGAGAGGGAGATTCTATGGTTGCTTCGGCAGGAGATGGAGACATGCTCGATTGCTCTCGCAACAGATTTTCTGGGATCGGCCGAAATACGCCCCGGTTTATGAAGATGCCATTATCCAACAGAAAAGCTGCCTCGAAATACAAATTCCTTAGGAATGCCTGTTCCTTGGACTTGTCATCAGGATCGGAGTTGGGCTCCGTCCTTGCAGTATATTTCGCGGTTTTCTCGTTGTGTTCTCCGCCACTTGGCATCGAGAAGAGGGGCTGACGAAGCCTGAAGGAGGCCTCACAGCCTCGTGGCGATCGTTGCGTCACTGCCCACTCTTGTCCAGTCCTCAAAAGGGGACGCGGACGGCCGCAGACGTCCCGGGTTCATGATGTTGTCGGGGTCGAGTCCTCCCTTAATCGCGGCCACAGCCAGTACGCCCAGCGGCGAAATATCATCGGTCAACCACGGCAGGTGTTCGGTGCCGACCGCGTGGTGGTGCGACAGAGTGGCGCCATGATCCATGAATGACTGCTGCACGGTTCGCTTCGCGTGCAGATACTGCTGCATTTCGCGGCCCTCCTGCTGCTTGCATGCGAATGTTAAATACAGGCTCGCTCCACACTGATACGTGTGGCTGATGTGGCAGCCCACCCAGGGTTTCACTCCACTTTCGTGAATCGCTGCGCCCAGAGAGGCAGTCGTCGCGCGATAAAGCGGGACGATATTTTTCCAGGTGGTCGAAGTCTCGCTCACGTCGGAAGTGACGCCGCGATCCATGAGGAAATCGCGTATATGAGGGAAATCGTATTTGCTCGACTCGAACGACTTCCCCGAGCCGGGGCCAAGATCCACCGCGCCGAACCGGCGGTAGATGGCGCTTACCTCGCGGTGCTGGCGAGCCACACCGCTCCTGCTGCCTTCGAAAGTGGTGAGCATAAGGCAGGCTCGCCCGAAATCGAACCCCTTAACTCTGAGATAACTCTTCATGCATTTCGCGACCGCCTGAGAAAGCCCTGACGATGGTGGCTTGAATGCCAGCGACAGCGCCGTCTTGTCGGGATCGTTGAGCCGCGACATAGAAGGCGTGCACTCTTTTCGCACGCATTCGTGCATGGCTGCAATGCCGCCTTCGAATTCCATGAATAGATAGCCGTGAGTGCGGCGCACCCCAGGCCGCGGATGAACTCGCATGGTCGCTTCCGTAATCACCCCCAGCGTTCCTTCGCTGCCGATGCATAGATGATTCACATCGATGCCGTTCGAAGATTTCGGCACCGTGCGCGTCCCTAGCACTCCCAGCGGCGTGACCATCCGTAGCGCGAGGACCATATCCTCGATCTTGCCGTACTTGTCGCTCTGCATTCCCGCGGACCGCGTGGCGATCCAGCCGCCGAGCGTCGAGTGCAGAAACGAATCCGGAAAGTGGCCAAGGGTTAGCCCGTAGCTATTCAATTGCTCTTCGAGATCGGGACCAAATACGCCCGCCTCGATGCGCGCCGTGCACGACTCCACATCCACCGCCAGCACTCGCCGCATGCGTCGCATATCGAGCGACACCGCCATGCGGCGGGCTTCGCTGCGCTCCAGGCATCCGGCAATATTCGAACCGCCTCCGAACGGGATGACCACAACATCGTGCCGAGCCGCCGCCCGCAAGGTCGCCAGCACGTCGTTCTCGCTCTCGGGATAAAGCACCAGGTCCGGAGCGCCTTCCGCCATCCCTCGCCGCAAACGAAACAGATCGCGAAAGCCCTTGCCGTAAGCGTGAACTACGCGCTCGCGCCGGCCATCACAAATCTGATCAGCGCGCATCGCCAATTGCACGTCCTTCAAAAAGCCGTCATGACGAATCGCTTCGCGCAACTGCACGGCTTCGAGCGGCAAGGGCGGCCTAACTACTTCGTCTTGTTCCACGGCGAGCACTGCCTTGGCATAAGGCCACAGACCCGGATGGGCCTTCGAGTTGAAGCCGGCTTCTTCATCTCCCCACCCCCACCATTTCATGTGCTTGGCCGTGTACATTGCGTCCTTTCGGATCTCCGGGTTTTCGGGATCTAGGAGCCCGCGTAGCTGCCTCGTTACCAGGAACCAATCGTCATCCAGAACAATCGGGTATGACGAAACCCACAATTTCTGCAAGAATTAAATTACATGAGATTGTACCCGCCGCCGCTCAACAATCTGCGGTCACCGCGTCGCGTCTGCTTAGGGACCGTGTGAGTCATACGCCCGCATCCTCAACGGTTGATCGGTTAACCGCGATTTGGCGACGTGTGCTGCAACGGCCTTCCATCGGCATCAACGATCATTTCTTCAGTGTCGGAGGCGGTTTTCATACAGCGGACATGCTCTTTGCCGCCATCGCGCAGCAGTACGGCCGCGAACTCCCCAGTGCCACCATTTACCATGCTCCAACCATCGTACAGTTGGCTCGCCTCTTGGATCAGCCTGCGCTCCCGCGATTCTCGCCCTTCGTCGAGGTGAAGGCCGGCAGCGAAAAGCCGCCAATTCTCATTGTGCACGGACTCGCCGGCACGGTGCCGTTTTTCGAACTCGCGCAGGCAATGGCAACTGTTGATCATCCAGTCTATGGGATTCAAGCGAAGGGTGTAGACGGATTGGAGGAACCACTCGATCGCGTGGAAGATATGGCCACCTTCTATCTCCGTTCGCTCAGAGATATACAGCCGCACGGTCCTTACATCCTGATCGGCTATTCCTTCGGAGGGCTGGTGGCGCTGGAAATGGCGCAGAGTTTGCAGGAGGTCGGCGAAAATGTCGCGCTGCTGGCGCTGGTGGATGCCTACCCGGATGCGCGCTACATGGCGGCGGGCCAGCGCCTGCGGCTCCGTGCGCAGCGGGTCGGAAGCCGCATCGGCGATTTACAGAAACGCTCAGTCCACGCCGGAATCTCATACGTTGCGCGGAGGCTGAAAAATCGTTTGCGCGTCGGCGGAGTCGACGACGCTGGCAATCTTCCTTCCGGAGCGTCTCGCCTGTCGTTCGAACATGCAACTCTCGGGGTCAAGCAAAAGGCCTACGTGGCCCTGGCCCGCTATCGGCCGCAGTTTTACGGTGGAAAAATAAAATTCGTGAAGAGCGAGAGCGACTCCTATTACCCGGCGAACCCAGCCGCAGTGTGGGCTCAGTTAGCAGGTGAGTTCGAATGCGACAGCGTACCCGGCGGCCATCTCGACATGATCACGGGAGATATCAAGAGTCTCGCCGACGTGCTCGCTCGTTATGTGAACGAAGCGCTCCCCGCGAAATAAAAACACAACAGGCCTCAATACGCTCTCTTAATGTGCAACGCTCGCGCTCTCTTGCCGGACCAGCAAAGCCAGCCGCGGAAACAAAAAGTGTCCGCCGGCATCATCGATCACATTGACCTGGCAGGTATAGAACCCGGGTTTGAGCGAACTGAGCGGCACGTCCAGCTGGAACACAGCCGCTTTTCGTTCTTTCGCATTCATGTCGTCCAACTCCACCAGCGAACTTTCGTAAGCCTTGGCCTTGCCCTGGAAAAACGCAACGTTGCTCAGAAGTCGGATACCGGGCTTGGCGTCTTCACTGCGCGCAGACCCCGCGCCCCTCGCGGAATCCGCCAGACTCAAACGCGCCGCGTCGTAGACCTCATAGTAAAGAAACAGATGTTGCGTCGCCGCAAATACATGCGTAATGTTCGGGATAATCTCGGAACCATCGTGAACCAATGGGTTCAGGTTCGTGCCTTTCTTCGCCGCTTGCGTCTGGCTGGCCAGCACCACCGAACTCATCTTCAACGGCTGCGCCTTTAAGTCCGGCACTTCAATGTCGGCTTCGAACGACCCCATGCGCCCCGTCTGATTCTCGCGCACCACAAATTTCAAATGATACTTTCCGCTCAGCAAACTCATTCCGGTGTCATACTGCACATTCTTTTTTTGCACCTCGGTCGCTGTGTCCACCGCCAGCTTCACAGTGTCGCGAATCCGGTTCAACGGATGGTGTTCGCTGTCGAGCACCACGCCAATCACATCCAGCGTGGCCTTGTCCCGATCGCTGCTGCGAACGAACGGAATCTGCGATCCCGGCACCACCAGCGAGATGGGAACAAAAAACTTGTTGTTCTCCAGGCGGAAGTAGGAAGCTCCCAGATAAATCGGTAAATCCGTGGCCGGCAGTTCGGAGGCGAGTTCCTCCTCAAGCTGTCGCTCCTTGTCGTCCTTTGTGGAATGCTGATAATCCGCGGGCGCGTAGTAGCCGCGGCGGTAGTCGATCTTCGCTCCCGGGATATTGCTCTTCACGATGATGCGCCGGTAACGCCCGTCGCGCGCGGGGTTCGTGCTGTGATAACCAAGCAGGTAATACGTGGACGTGTCCTGCTGCACGCCCCTGAAAATCTTGCTGAAATCGTTGGAATCGAGAAACGCGCGCCCGCCGGTATCGCTGGCCAGCGTCACCAGAGTTTCCTGCGTCGTGAAATTGGAATTCAGCGCGTTCAAAGTCGCCTGCCCAGAATACGCCGAAACTCCGCGCAGGCTGGCGTTTTGCGCTTCTCCGCCCGCCACCAGCGCCTGCAGCCCGCGCATGTCCATGGTGTAAATCGCCAGGTTTGAACGCACCGCCGCGTTCACGGCCGCGCGCAGTTCCGCCTGGTTCTCAATCCCGGTGCGGTCCATGCCGCTGGAAAAATAGATCAGCGATTTTTTCTGCTGCACGTGCGACAGCCGCTCGGCCACCGACCGCAATGCTTCCAACCGCCGGTCGGTATTGAAGATGTTGTATTCCGTATCGTCGGCGGTGAAGGGCTGGCCCGTGTCGGGCGTGCCCTCAGTCGTGCCAGTGGTGCCTTCCTCAAAACCCTGCCCACTACCCGAACTGAATTGTTCCAACTGCTTTTTCAGCAGCGCGTGATCCGCCGTGAAATCCTGATTCACCAGCAGCGAACTTCCCAGCGAAACAATGGACACCAGATCCGCGGGCGCCATTTGCGCATCAACATAGTGCTCGGCCGAGGTGACCGCGTGGTCGATTTCGTCCGGCTCCATTGCGGAAAGATCGAAGAACAAAACAATCAATCGCCGGTCCTTGAACTGAGAAGCCACGTCTGCAGCCGAAGGCGCAGGAGTCGCCTGCCCAGGAACTTCTGCCAGCGGCTTCACTTGCGCCACATCCAGCGCGGGCACAGCATCTACGTTCTCCACATCGAAGGAAAGTACCTTCTGCGGTTTGTTGTCTTCGAGAATCGTGAAGTTCTCCGGCTTCAATCCCTGCACGAAGTTTCCGCTTTTGTCGCGCACCGTCACGTTCACCAGCACCAGATCCGATTCCGATCGCAACCGGAGTTCTGACTGCTGCTGAGAAGGCGAAGTCGAACACAGCAACACAGTCGTCAGCAGCACTGCCGCAGCTTTATCGGCGAGTCGGTTGGAAGTGAACGTCATATCCATAACTCTTCTCGAAACGCATCCCCTCAACAAGATCCTCGCAAACAGCTTCCTCTTCAGAATCGAAAGCGTGACGTGATCGTAAACGCTCGCATGGCCCCGGCCGCGGTCACCCGGCCAAACGTGGGCGAAGTCACCGATGTATCGATCGAGGAGTAATTCACCATGTTGAAAATGTTAGTGGCCTGCGCTCGAAATTCCAGCAAGCGCGACTCCTTCATCGGAAAGATCTTTGTGAACGCCATATCAAACACTTTGCTGCCCGGCCCAATGATGCTGTTGCGCCGCGCATTGCCGTATTGTCCAGACGGTGGCGCAACGAATGCCGCAGTATTGAACCACGCTGCAATCGAGGGATTCGGCAGACTCACCGATTGCCCGGGAACCAGGTCTGGCCGCAGCGTGCCGTTCGTTCCCGCATTCACGTCGCTCACGTCGTTCACAAATCGTGGCGTAAACGGCAGGCCCGATGCGAACGTCCAATCGCCGCTCCATTGCCAATCGCCGAAAACGGCGCGCAACGGCGTGTTCCCGGTGAGCCAATGCTTGTCGTGTCCAAAGGGCAACTCCCACAAATAGTCCGCGGTGAACTTCTGCGTCTGGTTGAAACTGGAAAGCCCGCGCTCTGCCGATAGATTGAAAGGATTCTGCGCCACGTTGGCCGCACCCCCGCCGGAAGATCCTCCGCCTCCGCCCGCGCCCGTGCCGCCCGCGCCCAGTCCCGGCGTGTTTGCGCCCGACGTCGCTCCCGCGCCAATGGAAGATGCATCATCCAGCGACTTGGAAAATGTGTAGGTGCCGCCGATCGAGAACCCTCTCGCCAGCCGCTTGCGCAGTCGCACCGTTCCTGCGTTCGCCTCCGAATCCGCTACCGAGCTTTCGTAAGTGAAGGCTTGAACTCCGGAAATACGAATCCCGGTCGCGGTTCGATTGGGCGCCTCCAGAATGTCGAGATCGGTTCCCTTGGTTCCCGTGTAGTCGATGTTCAGGAGAATCGTGGGACGAATCTGTTGCTGAATATCCAGATTGCGAATCTGCACGTAGCCCAGCCGGTAATTCGGATTCACCGCATAATCATTGGTGATGCCCGTGGGCGCAGGAAATCCGCTCTGCAGCGTCAGGTTCGGGAAAGACGGGAATGCTGCCTGAACATTCGTCGCCGTAGTGGAGAACGGCGGCTGGAACGCAAGTTGTTGGGCAATGCCCTGATACGCGCCCGTGTTGTAGTTGATGCCATATCCGCCGCGCACTACCGTTCTCGAAAACGGCTTCCACGCAAAACCCACTCGCGGAGCGAAGTTATTGCGATCGGGACGCACCAGGCTGGCCGGCAACGGACCACTGTAGGGGCCGGCCTGTCCCGGCTGAATCGGCGTCACTGCCAGTGCGAGCGCCGGGTTCTCCACCAGCACACCGGGAGAAAGGTCGAGGTTCACAATCCGATTGTTGATTTCCGTGAGCGGCGAAACGTATTCGTAGCGCACCCCGAGATTCAGCGTTAAATTCCCGCGCATCTTCCATTCATCCTGCGCGTACGCATCCCAGAAGTTGCCGCGAAAATGATTGTTCTGCCCGAACTGTTCCGAAGTCTGCTGCGGCAATCCCAAAAGAAAATCCGCGAAGTCGTATCCTGTCCCGGACACAGGGTCTCCACCGACAAGTTGCGAGGTATTTAGGCCGCTAAAAACGAACGAGCCCCGCGGATTGCTATCCGTTTCCGTATTCACCTGCACCCGCCGGAAATCCGCACCCCATCGCCACGTGTGCTTGCCGTGGTTCCAGATCATATTGTCGGTGAAAGTGTAAGTCTGGTTGCGCGTGAGCGCCGGAGTAATGTCCTGAAGACTGCCAACGTCCGTGAACGACAAACTCGGCAGCCCCCAGTCAAACGGGTTCGTCGACACTCCCTCAACTCCCAGCGCACCCGTAATGTTGTCATTGAACGCGTACAGGTTCTGTGTGTGCGTTCGGCTGCGGTTAAAGTCCGCGCGAACAATATTGGTCAGCTTTCCGATGCTCCGCGTATAGGAGACGGGAACATCGAAGCTGCGCACTGTCGTGCTCCCGCCCACGCTGGGGAACGGATTCGTCAGGTTCGCGCTCGACTGGTGGTAATGAAAACCAACCTGCAAGCTGTTCTGCGGAGCGTTGCGCCCACCGCCGCGGCGCCCACGAGCCGGAGCCGCGCCAAAGCTGTGGTTCACTCGCACGTTCAGATCGTCGCTGTCGCTGATCGCGGAAGTAACGAAGTGAAAATTCTGGAACGTCCCCGCATTCGCCAGGTTCGGCAGCGGTATATAGTTCAACAATCCCAGCGCGACACAGCTCGCCGCCCCAGCCGTGGGAATGCACGCTCCCGACGGCGACAACGTCGGCAGCGGAATCTGGTTGCCCAGAAACGGCGTGTTGGTCGCGGGATTGAAAAGTTCTACCTGTTGTCCTTTGTCCAATCCCGAAGTGTAGTCGACCCCGGAAAAGTTTCCCTGCCGCTCCTGCAGTGTCGGCACTGTCGAAAACTGATCGAACGGATTCTCCCCGTGCTTGCCGTTGAAATTAACGAAATAAAAAGTCTTGGTCCCGCCGTGGTAGATGTGCGGAATATTCAACGGCCCGCCCACGGATCCGCCGAAACTATTCTGCAGGTATCCCGGCTTTTCCACGGGCTGGCCGGTAAGTGAAAACGGCGAGGCATTCAGCGCCGCATCGCCCACGCCGTAATAGACCGATCCATGCGGGCGATTGATGTCAAACCCGCGCCGCCCAAAAACCATCGGCCCTCCGCCGCCGAACCCTCCGCGGCCACCTCCGCCGCCAAATCCGCCGCTGTCGCCGAATCCTCCGCCCTGCTGCCGGGCATCGTTGAAGCGCTGCTGCATTTCGTCGGCGCTCATCGCGTTGAACGAATTGGAAGTGTTGCCCGAAACCGCAACAGATTCCGTCGCGCTGTTAGGAGCGATCCCCGGCACCGGCATACCCGAAGGCACAACGTCACTGATCGAACTGCCGCCAGAATCCTGTCCCGTCTGCGAAACAGAAAGACTCTGAAACCCGCGCCCGCCGCCATTCGCCCGCTGCTGTTGATTTTCGCCGCCGTTGCGAGCCGCGTTATTGCCGGCCTCATTGCCGCGAGCCTCGCCGTTACGGATTTCGTTTCGCACCTCGCGCGCCCGCGACTGCAACACCAGTTCAAAGTTCTGCTGCACATCCGCATGCATCGCGTCGAGCGTCACTTCCTGCGCGCTTCCCGCAAACGCCGCCATCTGCACCCGCACGCTATATTTCCCGTCGGCGGGAATCCGCAAGACGTAACTGCCATCCACATCCGTCCAAGTAGTGACTTGTTCGTTGCTGGCCGCATTCGTGGCGGAAACTCCTGCTCCGGGAATCGGCATGTTGCCCGATTTCACCACTCCGTGAATGCTGCGCGGCGCAGGCGCTGGAGCGGCAACTTGCTCCGCTTGCCCCCACAACGCATCCGAATTCAACGCAGCGAAGAAAAAGAAGCAAGAAAAGATAACTTGCAGCACAAACCCAGGGCGCAGCCCGCCCCTCTTAACTCGAAAGCCCGGCAACCAACGACGGGAACTCCTCATAGCATCGTGCAGACGCGGTGCTGTCTTTCCGGATCATACCGCCCCGCCCACATGCGAACTGTAAAGTTTTGTTGCGTTTCTTTTAAATTTGTCTCCACGAAATATCCCACGATATGGCTGCAAAATGCCTGCCATTCGGCGGTTCAGGTCACCAATTTCGATCCGCGCGCATCAAACTTTTTGTTTTCTGCCGGCCCCAGCGGTCCCGTTCCAATCGTAGAATATTCCTTGGAGATCTGGCCCGTGCTCGTCCGACCCATTCTCGTCTGGCTCATGTTCCACAAAGGACTTCGCCTTCCTGGCGTATCGGCCCGTGGCGTCTATTTGCGTGCCGCGTTCGCGTGCCGCAGATTGGTGCCCGCAATCGCTCTATCTCTCGCCGCGATCGTATCGCTCGCCAGTCCCCCCAGAATGCTGGCCCAGCACGGCAGCGGAGGCGGGCGCAGCCAGCCTGGAGCCAACTCAAGACCCGTCATCTGTGTGCACGACTGCGTTGAACCTCACGCCGGACTGGGCGACGATGACGACAGCAACCTCGAACGCCTGATGGCCGTGCAAGCCACCCCGGACCAGACCACTTCGTTCAACACCATTTTGAAAGATGTCCAGGCCGCCCGAGATCGGCTGCAATCATTCATCAAGCTTCCGAAAGCGCCGTCTGCATCAGCGTCCGATTCCGCAGCGATGCTCGATCAGACCGTCGAAGATCACGCCGTCGAAGATCAGGCCGTCGAAAAAATCCGCACCGCCAGCCAGAACCTTCTCGCTTCATTTTCTCCCATCCAAAAGTCCGGATTGAAAGACGTCGCCAGGAAAGTAGAAACCGCGGATTCCGATCTCGACAAACAGCGAACCGCCTTCGATCGCGCCCTCCAGGCCGCCAAAGCGGACAGCGCGCCAGTCGCCGCCTCGGCCGCGAATCTCGACAACGCTCTTGCCAGCTTTCAAAATCAGCAACTCGCGCTCGGCAGGGAAATGAGCATCGTCCTTCCCTCCGATGGTCAGGATCTCTCCTTCATTCTCCCCTCGGTGAAAACAGCGGTCGATGTCGCCGGCCGTTCCATCTCAATTCCGCTTTCAGGCGCTACGGCCCGCGCCTCCGCGGCAGACAGTCATGACCAGTTCAGTCTGCGGATCGTCGCTGATTTTTCCGACCTGCAGCAAAACATTGCCGGCGTTCTCCGTTCGCTGCTCACGCGTTCTCCGCGCTGCGGTGAGCGCCTTGAGATTCAGCATGCCTCGCTCACGCCTCTGGATCCCGCCAGCCTCGTGGTGCTTCGCCTGCACTTCGAACGCTGGATTTGCCCAGGCGGAAGCCCCATGGAACTGGCCTCCAGCGAAGGCACGGTTGAGATCAAGCTCACTCCCTCGATCGAACTAGATAAGATCGACCAAACGAAGATCGACCAGAATAAGATCGAACAAACAAGGATCGATCAAACTAAGATCGATCAAAACGCGATCGCACAACATCCGGTCGAACCGAATTCGACCCAACCAAACCCGAGCCTGCATCTTGCCTCCGAGTTTGGCCGCGTCGATGCCGATGGAGTGTTCCGTGAGTCGCTCCTTTCCGGCTCTCTCGGGGACACGGTGCGCGAGCAAGTCGCGGCGGCGCTCTTCCCAGCCATGCAGAATGCCGCAAACCTCAAATCCACACTTCCACCCGTCGCTCAGGACTCCGCCATCTTCCGGAAGGCGCAATTTCAGGATGCCGGCGCCGGCCAGTTGAGATTGGTCCTGGATGGCCAGTTGCAGCTTTCCGGCGAGCAAACAAAACAATTTGCCGCCCAGCTCAAGCAACCCATATCCGCCAAGGAAACTTCAGCACCGTAGGTTGCGCACTTACCGATTCATCGACCGATGTCATCCCGCAGGAGCGCGCCCAGCGCTCCGAATGACATCGGGCTAAAACAATTGTGAAATTGAGCCGCTACTTCAAATCGGAACATCCAACGCACCCCTGCGTAAAGTTATGCAAAGATTGCCCGAATCTTGTTTTCTCGCGCAACTTCGGGCGCATAATTCCGTTTATAGAGGTAGACAGACCAATCTTAAAAAAGATCAAAACGATCAATCTGAAAAGCTCGTTCCAAAAAGTTCGCTCGAAAAGGAGATTCCCCTATGCTTAAGCAATGCTTGCTCGTTCTCGTCGCGGCCGGCGCCATCTCAATCGCCGCGCCTTTCGCCGCGGCCCAGGATAGCCCGCCTCAGAATAGCGATCAGCAACCCTCACAGGAGCACGGCCGGCATCACGGTATGGATCCGGCTCAACGCACTCAGGAGCTGACCAGGAAACTAAAACTCACCACCGACCAGCAATCCAAAGTGAAAGACGCGCTCGAGTCCGAACATTCGCAGATGGAGACCCTGCATCAGGACAGTTCTCTTTCTCAGGATGATCGCCGGGCCAAGATGATGGACATCCGCAAGACCACCGACACACAAATCCGCGGACTTCTCGACTCCAACCAGCAGAAAAAGTGGGACGAGATGCAGGCCCAGCGTGGGCAATGGGGACAGCACCATGGCCAGGGCGCGCCCGACCAGCAGTCCCCGCCACAGCAATAACGATCCGGAAAGCGAAGGCCGGCCGTCTTCTCGCGGGAATCCCGCGGACTCGGTCGGCCTTAGTTTTTTCTTGTGCTTCTTTCTGCGAGAGCACATCCAGTCCTTCGCCGGTAGGGTTTCCTTCGTGTACCGCAGCCTGCCCTGAGCGAAGCCGAAGGGTGTCCTTTGTGGTAAAAAGCCTTCCTTCGCTTCTCTTGCTTCTTTTGAGGCCCATAAACAAGCCTCACCGGTCTACGGCCTCCACCTCCCAACCGCGCAACTTCCAACCGTTGCCTTCACCCACTACCGCGCCCACGTATCGCCCCCCTAGGCGGAGGGACCGCAGACTCCAGCGGGAACTATCATCCGCCTGTAACCGCGCGGGCTCTCCCGGCGTGAGTGAAACGTGAAAACTCTTGAGCGGAATTTGCAGTCCTTCGCCCCGCGCCTTGATGTAAGCCTCCTTACGTGTCCAGCAAAGAAAGAAGCCTTCGTCCAGCACGGCCGCAGGCAAGCTTCGTAGTTCCATCACTTCCTGCGAAGAAAAAAAACGCTCGGCAATCTTCTCACCCGCGAAATCAGGCCGCACCAGCTCCACGTCCACTCCCACCTGCCGTCCAGCGGCAAACGCAAACAACGCCACGCCGTGGGAATGCGACAGATTGAACTGTACCGGCCCCTCGTGCGACCCACTCCTTAGCGCCGGTTTGCCCTGAGGGCCGTAGTCAAATTCGATCTCACTCGGAGCCCGCTTCAAATATCTCCCAAGCAGTTCGCGGAGAATTCCCCGCGCCGCGATATAACTGTTTCGATCCGGCCGGAAAACGAAACGCTGTGCACGAGCCTTTTCATCCGGAGCAAGTGTTTCGTCGAATTGATGAAGCACTCGGCCGTCGCAATCAAGAGAGGCCCGCCAGACATGAACCTCGTCCTCTTCAAGCGCGAGCAATTCCGGGCTTGCTTTCCAGGAGTCGAAGTCAGGGGCGCCGTCATTTGCCGGTCCATCGGCCATAAGTAATTCCAAGTCAGAAGTCAAAAGTCAGAATGCAGAAGTAAGAGCGGTCCGCGCAAGTCAAAAAGTCAGAATGCGAACGCCGGAACGCAAAAACAAGAACGCAACAGCAATCCTGCCCGCTGCCTTTCGCATAGAATGGTCGCAGGCAATTTCGAGCGCGGTCCCGTGCGGATTCGCCCGAATCACCTGCTACGCGATGATCAAGCGAGCCCCAAAAGCGGCGTTCCTCCTTCTGTGTGCCATCTCCGTGATCGTAGCCTGGCACCCCTTGCGAGAAACGCTCTGGTTGGCGACGCACGAGGATGAATATACGCATCTGCTGCTCATTCTCCCGGCTGTCGCAGCCCTGATCTGGCTGGAATCTGGGAAAGAGAGGCGCTCTTCATCGGCATCATCTCCATCTGGATCAAAACGGTGGTTGATGGCGCCGGGTCTCAGCGCCGGGACGATTCTGCTGTGCGGTTCTCTTCTGCTCGCGGCCTTCGCAAGATGGCGCGTGGTTCTCCCGCCAGATCAACAACTTACCGCCAACATGCTGGCTCTGGTCACATGGTGGGCCGGCTCGTTCGTCCTCTGTTTCGGTACAAGAGCTTCGCGAGCTTTGCTGTTTCCACTCGGCTTCTTGTTTCTGCTGGTGCCCCTGCCGCGGTTTCTGCTGGATGAGATTGTCGCCTGGCTGCAGCAAGCATCAGCCTTTACAGCGCATTGCATGTTCTCCGTGGCCCGCGTGCCGGTGACTCAAAACGGCGTACTGCTCGATATTCCGGGCCTGACCGTGGAGGTTGCCAAGGAGTGCAGCAGCATCCGTTCGAGCTCGCTGTTGCTGGTCACAACGATGATTCTGGCGCAACTCCTGCTGCGCACCTGGTGGCGAAAATGGCTCGCGATTGCCGTGGCCATTCCTGTTTCCGTGGCCAAAAATGGTCTCCGCATTTTCACGATTGCGATGCTTGGGACGCGTGTGGATGAGTCGTATTTGACTGGAAAGCTGCATCACCAAGGGGGAATCGTCTTCTTTTCCATTGGCCTCGCCTGCATGTTCTTTGTATTGTGGATTTTGCATCGAAATGAGCGGGCATCTTTTTCTCGCGTGCGCAACCCAGGCTAAAGTCTTGAACATAAAGGAAATCCGGGCGCATCGAGCATTCCGGCGGATGAAATCATGCTTTCCAGTGTGTGTGCGCGCCAAGCGTAACTCGCCTGCCTTCTTAGCTTTAGCGGTCATCGCGATCGCCGGCGCGGCGCAAACCAGCTGTACCGGATGCCAAACTGCCGCAAATCCCTCTCCAACTCAGCGGCTGGAGCAAGCGCTCAAGCGCAGGGACGCGCTCAAACAAGCGCAACTGGTCGCGAGCAGCTCTCGGGCCGCCGGCGCGGACCCGACCTGCCCTCCGCTGAACGCATCCATGGTGCCGTCCACGCCGCCGCCGAATGGAGGGCACCGGGTGACTCTCACGTGGAAAGCCAGCGCGCCCGCAGATCCCAAACATTCCGCCGCTTTCGGTTATTGCATCTATCGCGGCGCGCCTGGGGATCCGAACCCCGGGCTGATTAACAACGTCCCAATTCCTGGAACCAGTTGCGTCGACGACTTGGTGGCGAATGGCGGGCGTTACTCCTACGTGGTGCGGGCTATCAGCGCCGGCGGCGCTATGAGTGTCACCTCAAACGCGGCGCCAGTCGCAATTCCGCCCACGGGAGCGAGCAAGTGGCCGATAGCCCCAACCTCACCACCTCTCTGCCGCGGGTCGGCCGGGAAATAGCTGCTGGCTGGTGAGCCTGGCCGTCGACTGTGCCCGAATCCCGCCGAATCAGGAATCCTGACAGCCCTTCCAGTCGCTGCTTCCTCAAAGGTGTCACAAGGGCCAGTAATGGCTCAATCTGAATTTCTTCGCGTACTTTGCGGCTTTTCCTCGCGCCCTTTGCGGTTAAAGTCTTTTGATTCGCACAAAAACAAGAACCTTTAACCGCAAAGTTCGCAAAGAAGAGCCGCAAAGCACGCGAAGAAACTCCAATTGGACCACCACCCAAGGGCCTTAGGGAGATTTTGGGTTGGACGCTTGACAACGGGTGTAGAATTCCGGCTGCCTGTCAATTGCACCGATTTATGGGCATATTTGGCGGGTGCGTCCAAGAAAAAACGTTGAAATACCGGAGGGTAGAACCATGGATCGATCAGCTCGGCTGCATGTAGTCGGAAAGATTACCTATTACATGGGATGGATTTCTCTTTTGTGTGCGGGCCTTTTCCAGATCGGGGTCGGCAGGGCCATGTTCACGGCGCTGAACCTCACGAAGCGCAATCTGTTCGAGGCCGCCGTGGTGTGCTTCCTGATCTGCATGGCGTCGGAGATTCGCGCTCTCTCCGCGACCGAAAAAGAGGTCCCCCTGATCGTAAAGAGGCCAGCGGCCGCATAGTTCGTTTTGTTCGAGCCTCGGGGATCCACGCACGAACCAGTTCACCTCCCTCTCGAACCTCGTTGCTTCGCGTAGGGCTCGACCTAGTTGCCAGATCGTCCATGTGCCTGAATGTGGAGGGCGCAGGGCGAAGTCTGGGTTGACCGGGAGCTGTGCCAGCGGGGCGCCGCAGGCCGCGTAAGTCAATGCTGGCAACGACTTATAGAGCGGCACCGGGGACGTTGCAAGCGCTTGCAACCGGTGGCAAGAACTCTCATCTTGACAGCTGTTTCCAGCGGCAGTAGCGTAGAGACTGCCGCGTTGTATACGCGGTAATATTGCTGTTCTGTGACAGGAAAATCAGTGAAGAACACATTGATGTTAGCTGCGGTGTTGGTTGCGTTATCCTTTCCCACGTGGGCCGAGCCCAGCGGGGGAAGGTATAATCCGCCGCCGCCACCGCCACCACCATCGTGGCCGAAGCCAAAACCGGCAACTGCCGTTCCAGAAGGCGGGGACTGGCTGGCTTATACGATTGTTTCTGGTGCAGCGTTACTGGGGGGCTTAATGCTCGCCCGGAAGCGCGAAACCGGGACGATCGCCGACCGAAGTTAAGCCCAGCGGAATAAAGTCTGGCCGCACTTCATTCTCCCCCCGGTTATTTTATTTTCCTCCCCTGCCCTCTCCCAATTTTTGTCTAACCTGGCATTCCCGTGCCGCTGTGGGACATTCCTGCGTCCGTTTCATCTTCTCTTTCAGGGGCGGGCACTCAAGTTATTTTATTTTCTCCCCTGTCCTCACCGAATTTTTATCGAAGCTGGCACTGGTGTGCCCGCTCTGGGATATTCCCGCGCGACGGGGGCTGAAGCCCGCCGATCTCAGAGCTTTACGCGGCGCTGAAGCGCCGCTCTTCCACGGTGCTACATGCATTTGTGGGTTCTTCCGCAGCCTCTCAAGCGGTGCCCCTCCCGAACCTAGCTCAGCTTCAAACCATTTGGGACTAGCGGCAGCGAGCGCAGGCGCTGGGCGGTTGCGGCGAAGATGGCGTTTGCGATGGCGGGAGCCAGGCCGATCATGGGGCATTCTCCGGCGCCGGCGGAAGGCAGGTCTTTACGGTCGAGCAGGACCGTGTCGAGGACGGGAACGTCGCTGAAACGGGGAACGCGATAGCGTGACAACCGGCCGTTGAGGATTCTTCCGTTGTTGAATTCGATGGCTTCGAAAAGCGCTCCGCCGAGACCTTGAATGTTGGAACCTTCGATCTGGCTGCGCAGGTTGTCGGGGTTGACGATGGCGCCGCATTCAAATGCGGAAACCACGCGCACGACTTTCACTTCGCCGGATTTGCGATCAATGTTGACTTCGGCGAAGGTGGCGATGTTCCCAAGTTTTTCGTAGCCCCCACCCATTCCGAAACCCTGACCGGGCGTGGGTTTCGACGCTCCCCATCCGAATCTTTTCGCCGCTGCCTGGAACACGGCGCGCAGCCTTTCGTTTTTTAGATTCCTGAGGCGAAATTCGAGCGGATCGAGTTTGAGGGTGTGAGCCAGTTCGTCCATGTGCGACTCGCGCGCGAAATGGTTGGCGGTGGCGGCCAGGGCGCGGTACGATCCCTGGCGTAGGGGAGAGTTCGATTCGTGGAATACGATTTTCTGATTCGGAATGTCGTAGTAGGTGCGAATTCCGGCAGAGCCGGAGTTGTAGTTATGAAATTCCCATGCGGTGATGGTGCCGTCGGCTGTCACTCCGCTTTTTACATCGATGACTCCGGCAGGACGGAAGTACGCCCAGGAGAATTCCTCTTCGCGCGTCCACACGACTTTGACTGGACGCTTCGCGGCACGCGCCAAGCGCGCCGCTTCGATCGCGGTTTCGCCGGTGTGCTTGCCGCCGTAGCCTGATCCGGTGTCGGGCATCAGCACCCGCACTTTCTCATCGGGGATGTGAAAAGCCTCCGCCAGTTGGCCGCGCACGCCGAATGGCCGCTGCGTGCCAGTCCAGACCGTGAGATTGTCACCATCCCATTTGGCCAGTGCCGCGCGGGGCTCGAGCGGAACGTGAGCGATATAGGAAACGGTGTAGGTCTGCTGCAAATGATGATCCGCAGACGCAAGGGCTTTGTCGACGGAGCCAGTCTCGTAGCGATCTCCGTCGCCGGTGGGGTCATCACCTTCGGTTGTGTTCTTCCTCAGATAATCGAAGAGGTCTTTACTGGAAGGCTGCGGCTCGGATTTCCACTCCGCATCAATCGCGGCCACGGCGGCTGAAGCCAACGCGACGCTGGGAGCCGCGACTCCGACGAAGTTGCCGTCATGGACTACGAGGGTGCCCATCTGCTCGGCTTTCTGGGTGTCGAGCGAAAGCAGAGTTGCGCCGAAAGATGGCGGGCGCAGCAGCTTTCCGTGCAGCATGTTGGGCAGGGTCTGGTCCGAGGGATAGCGGTGCTTACCGGTGACGAAGTCGCGTCCATCGACCTTGTGAGCGGACTGGCCGGCCACCTTCCAGTTCGCCGCCGGACTCAGTGGATCTTGGGCGGGGAGAGTCTGCGTGAGCTGTTGACCCTTAAGCAGCGCGGCGTATTCCACGGAGCGATTGGTTTGCGGGTCTGTAACTTTGGCATCGGCGGCGACGAGATGAGCAGGATCGGTTTGCCACTGGGTGGCCGCGAGCGAGATAAGCAGGTCGCGGGCTGAGGCGGCGACTTTGCGCAGCTGCAGATTCATGGTGGGAGTGGTGCGGCTGCCGAAGGTTCCCATATCGAACGGGGTGAGTTGCGTGTCGCCCATCACGAGTTCGATCCTGGTGATGGGAACGTGCAATTCTTCCGCGACGGCCTGGCTGAGGGAAGTGCGGATGTTCTGCCCAACCTCGACCTTGCCGGTGTAGACAGTGACGGTGCCGTCTTCGCCAATATGAAGCCAGGCGTCGATCTCTTTGGGAAGAGAATCGTCGCCGCGCCGTCTTGCGCCGCCGGACTCTTGCGCGGCTGCGACATGCTTTAGGGCGGAGACTACAAGCAATCCAGCACCGAGAAATTTGAAAAAGTCACGACGGGCGAGATCGAAACGGTAGACCGGGGCAGCTTTCAACTCGTAGCGTTCCGGCTCGAGAGAAATCTGGCTCGATACTTTGCTGCTCATCTTATTGCTCATCTTGCTGCTCATCTTGCTGCTCATTTTGCTGGTCATCGGCTCGCTCCTTTCGCAGCTGGCGACTGCGCGAGCACGGACGCTGCTTTCTGAATCGCGGTGACAATGCGCGGGTAGGTTCCGCAGCGGCAGATGTTGCCTTCCATGAAATCAACGATCTCGTCGCGCGTGGGATGGCGGTTTACGGCGAGCAGACTCACGGCCGACATGATCATTCCTGACGTGCAGTAAGCGCACTGCATGGCTTCCTCGTCGAGGAACGCCTGCTGCACGGGATGGAGGCGATCCCCGGCGGCGATGCCTTCGATGGTGGTGATCTGCTTCTGGCTGACGGTGCCGAGCCTGGTGATGCAGGATCGCTGCGCTTTTCCGTCGACTAAAACGGTGCAGGCTCCGCATTGGCCTTCGCCGCAGCCATACTTGCTTCCGGTCAGGTCGAGATGATCGCGCAGGATGGTGAGCAGGCTGGTTTGGGGATCGGCGTCTACGCTATACGCGCGGTTATTGACGGAGAGATGAATAGCGGGCATGGAGAACCCCTTAGGACTGGGTTGCAGAACGATTATTTTCAAATCATATACCCGGGCGTGATGAGGGTATCGGCTGTTTCCGGCCCTTGTTGCGTGTGAGAGCAAAATCAGAATCTCATGGCGTTGGCAGTTGGGATTCCCACCCTTCGAAAATCGCGAAGGGTGGGGCAGCCTCGAATCGGGGTGGAATGTAGATGGGCAGGCTTGCCCGTCCTAAACTCGCACAGCTTTTGGCTTTTAGTTCACCGTGACTTTTACTGGCGTACAAGGGCTGCTCTCTACGCCGCTGGAGTTTACGGAGGTGACGTCGTAGTAGTAGGTGGATCCCGAAGCGACGGTGTTGTCGGTGAAGGCGGTTGCTGCATCCGGGGCGGAGTTGAGCCGGGAATAGGTGCCACTCAGGCTGGAACTGCGGTAGACGTTGTAGCCAGTCACCTGAGAGGTACTCGAGTCCCACGAGAGATTGACCGAGTAGGCGGGCGCGACGCCGCTGCCGCCGAGGGCTTCGGCGGTGGGAGAGTCGGCTGCGGTGCTGGCAAAATTGAGAGTAGAGGTGAACGTTCCGCCGGACTGCGGAGTGAAGATCACGTCGAATGATGCGCTCTGGCCGGCGCTGAGGGTGAGCGGCAGCGTGATCCCACTGATGCTGAACAGCGAACTGCCCAGGCTGGCGGCGGAGACGGTCACGCTGCCGCCCGCCGCGGTGATGGTTCCAGGTTTAGTACCGGTGTTGCCCACGGTCACGGAACCAAAACTCAATGTTGCTGGCGAGACGGTGAGTTGAGCCGCGCTGGTTCCTCCTCCGGTTCCGGATAGAGGCACAGTGAGAACAGGGTCGCCGACATTGGAAACGGAGAAATTGCTCGCCATCTCGCCGCGCCATTTGGGAGCGAAGGTAACTTGAAAGGTTGCGGATTGTCCGGCTTCCAGAGCAATCGGCAACGTGGGGCCGGTCAGCGCGAACTCGCGGGAAGGATGAATTTCCTGGGAAATCGTGATCGTCGAGGAGCCTTGGTTGGTTAGGGTGACGGCCGACGTCGAAAGGGTTCCCAGGGCGACATTGCCGAAGGCCAGGCTGGAGGGACTGGCGGTCAGCGACCAACTGTTTACGCCCGTGCCCCAAGCGGGGATGGTCAGCGAAACGCCGGAAAGGCTCTTGATCAGCAAGTCTCCGGCTTCGGGCCTGGATGATGTGGGAGCGAATACGACCTTGAACTGGGCGGTTTGGCCAGCCTTCAGGACGAGCGGGAAAGTGAGTCCGCTCACGGCGAACTGCTGGTTCTCCAGTTGCAGAGATGACAGCTTGATCGACGATGAACCGGTGTTGGAAAGCGTTGCGGGCAAGGTTTTCTGCTGGCCCACCACGACTTTTCCGAAAGCGAGGTTCCCCGGGGTGCAGTCCAGATGCACGGTAGCCCCCGCGATCCCTGGCAGGAACGTGGCGAACCATAAGGCCAAGAGCACGGTCCGCAGTGCGGGGGTAGGTCGGGTATGGACGCCACAGGCGGGGGGAGCCATCTCCACATTGTCGAGGGTGCGAGCTTTGAGAGGAAAGGTCCCGGTAGTTCATCCGGTTACCATCGAGTGCAGAACTGCTCTGCGGACGGTGCAATGGGGAGCGGTGAAAATCGGTCGACGCAGACCGAGGCTGCGTCGTCCGGACTGGAGCCAGCGCATCTCTCCCTACGGAATGATGGCCTCGGCGGGAGTGGAAGGTGCGCTCTCTTCGTTGCTGGAATTGACTGCAGTGGTTACGTAGTAATACGTCTGATTCGCAGCTACGGTGCTGTCGGTATAGGCGGTGTTGCTGTTGAGAGAAGGATTGATCTTTGAGAACGGGCCGGTGGAGGCTGCGCCACGGTATACGTTGTAGCCCATGACTTCGGAAGTGCTGGACGTCCACGACAAGCCGACGGTGTAGACCGGCGTGACGCCCGTGCCGGTAACAGGTTCGGCCTCCGTGGGAGTGGCGGCGTTGCTGGCGAAGGATAGCGTGGCGGAAGCTGTTGAGCTGCTTTGTGGAGTAAATGCCACGTCGAGGGAAACGCTTTGCCCGGCAGCGATGGTTATGGGGAACGAAGTGCCTGCGAGGGAAAACTGACCGCTGCTGCTAGCCGAGGAAGAGATGGTTACGGCTGCTCCGGAAGCGCTCAGGTTCAAAGTCTGATTTCCAGTGTTGCCGACTGTGACGTTTCCGAAGTTCAGGGTGGACGGCGCGATAGTCAGTTGACCGACAACGACTGCAGCTCCGGTGCCAGTAAGGGGCACGGTCAATGCGGGACCCTGTACAAAAATACTTCCGCCATCGATCGCGGCCGATTGCGGCGCAAAGGCGACGGTGAAGGTCACGCTCTGCCCAGCGGGCAGAGACAGCGGCAGGGCTGGGCCAGTGATCGAAAATGTTGTTCCGGTGGTCTG